>Ga0256844_10000407_pt1 | contig 16557 bp, 15 predicted proteins | sample MusselsmetaG_FD_189100 | JGI IMG/M metagenome (GOLD analysis project Ga0256844, IMG submission 189100) | Mussel associated microbial communities from hydrothermal vent at the East Pacific Rise, Pacific Ocean - Mussels | ecosystem: Host-associated > Mollusca > Shell > Unclassified ... | reverse complement strand
TATTACCTCTATTCACCCTCAAGAGAGTGGTAGTATAAGCGTAGTGGCCACAGATTTGCCAGGTAATAGTTCTACTGTAAGTACCATAGCTTATGTAAAACAGACAACACCTACTAATAGTCTAAATATACCAAACATCACAGAAAGTAAAGGTACCAAAAAGTACTACACCATCAACGTACCAGCAAATAGTACAGCACTAAATGTACTCCTGAGTAATATCATAGGTGACCCAGATATGTATGTACGTTATGGAGAAAAACCTACACTTTCTACCTATGACTGTAGACCTTACGAGGGACTACACACAGATGAGACATGTAACATGGACAATCCACAAGCAGGGACATGGCACATCATGATAGATGCGTATAAAGACTTCTCAGGTGCTACACTTACTGCAACAGTAGAAGGTGGAGGAGGTGTAACAAACACAGCACCAGTGGCTTCAAATGTAACTATGACAGGAACAGCCAAGACAGGAGAGACACTTACACTAAGTTATGACTTTAGTGATGCAGATGGAGATAGTGAGGGTGAGAGTGTCATCGCTTGGAGTACTCCTACAAAAGAGTTACAAAGAAGTACAAGTAAAACCTTTGTGATACCAGCAGGATATGAAGGACAAACCATAGGTGCATGGATACACCCTAAAGATGCACAAGGACTCGAAGGAGAAGTGGTTGCTGCGAGTAATAATAGTTTGAGCATAGAGAGTGCTTCGGTAGGTGGAAGTCAAAGCATAACCCAAAAAGTCGCACACGCCCATGCTAACTGTAAAGGGTACGTAACACTCGTAGGAAAAGACTTAGATGGTAATGGTGTCCTAGAAGGTGCAGAGGTAGAAACACGTACGCCTTACTACGAAGAAGGCCCAGCACTTACACTAGCACAGTTAAAAAGTAAAATAGCCAAGAAGGAAGATGTGACACACGTCAATACCTGTGAGATAGAAGATATGAGTCAATTGTTTTATAAGAACATCGACTTCAACCAAGACATAGGTGCTTGGAATGTGGGTAGTGTGACGAATATGAGTTATATGTTTGCTGGTACGAGTATCTTCAATCAAGACATAGGCGGATGGGATGTCTCTTCGGTGACGGATATGATGGATATGTTTTATTATGCAAAATCCTTCAACCAAGACATAGGCGCATGGAATGTTTCTTCTGTGACGGATATGACTTTGATGTTTGCTGGTACGAGTATCTTCAACCAAGACATAGGTGCATGGGATGTCTCTTCTGTGACGGATATGAGTTGGATGTTTGATCGTGCAGCAGTCTTCAATCAAGACATAGGTGCATGGAATGTCTCTTCGGTGACGAGTATGTATGCTATGTTTAGGGATGCAACAGTCTTCAACCAAGACATAGGTGCATGGGATGTCTCTAAGGTGACGAGTATGAGATCTATGTTTGTGTATGCAACAGTCTTCAATCAAGACATAGGAGCATGGAATGTCTCTTCGGTGACGGATATGAGATATATGTTTGCGTTAGCAAAAGCCTTCAATCAAGACATAGGTGCATGGGATGTCTCTTCGGTGAGGAATATGAGTGCTATGTTTTTTAAGGCAGATGCCTTCAATCAAGACATAGGTGCATGGAATGTCTCTTCGGTGACGAGTATGGGTTATATGTTTATGGCTGCAAAAGCCTTCAATCAAGACATAGGCGCATGGAATGTCTCTAAGGTGACGGATATGAGTTCTATGTTTGAGTATGCAACAGTCTTCAACCAAGACATAGGTGCATGGGATGTCTCTAATGTGATGGATATGAGTTCTATGTTTAAGAATGCAAAAGCCTTCAACCAAGACATAAGTAGCTGGAATGTTTCTAATGTAGGATACTATCCTTCTTTTGCATCTCGTTCCGCGTTGCAGAATACATTTAAACCAAAATTTAAATAGATCAAAACCATAAAAGCTAAAGACCTTGTAGAGGGACACTACAAGAGGCTTTAGTTTTCTGCAAGTACTTCATATAAGCAAGGAACATATATGACATTTGATTCTAAAAACCTTAAGCAGTAGAGGGATTAAATACAGTAAGTTTGTATATGCTTACTGTACTGTAAAAATTTCAACCCTAATCTAAAACATCATGCAAGGCGTTTGCGTCTTGCATCCAGTTGTTAAGTGTCTCCCACTCTTCATTTTCTATCATTTTTCGGCATTTTTTGAGTTCACTTTCGAAGGTATAGATGGCTTCGAGCAGATTATCTTTGTTTTGTTTAAAAATGTCTTCCCACATATTTGGGCTTGATTTTGCGATGCGACTCATGTCTTTAAAACCACCACCTGCAAGTGCCAATATACTTTCTTTGGCTTCTTGTTTCATCACAGAGTTTGCTAGAGCATAAGAGAGAGCATGTGGCATATGTGAAATGTATGCGGCATGTCTGTCATGCTCCTTTGCATCCATATAGACCAGTTTCATACCGATACTCTCAAAAAGTGTTTTAGCAACATCTTGTTGATATAGACCACTTTTTTCCATGTCACAAAGTACAACAACCTTATTTTTATACAAGTTAGATATGGCAGCAGTAGGACCGAACTTTTCTGTACCTGTCATGGGGTGAGCAGTAACAAAGTGAGTACGGATTTCTTTTGGGATGGAGAGTGATATCTTTTCTTTAGTACTTCCTAAATCTATAACCGTACAAGTTGGCTTAAGTGTATTGAGCTGTTGTGCAATATGTATAATACCATCTACAGGGATAGAAAGAAAAATGATGTCACAATGAGATATAGATGCTAAATCATTGACTATTTCATCAACAAGCCCTAAAGAAAGTGCTTCCTCACAGTGTATTTGGTTATGATCTAGTCCTATAAAGTGAAAAGATTTCTTTGTCTCTTGAAGGGCAATACTTAATGACCCACCCATAAGCCCAAGCCCGATAAAGCCAATATTCTGTATGTCCATTATGTAGCCCTCAAGAGTAATTATAATAAGGATTATAGCATGTTTATAAGTATTATTATGCGCTTTTTAGTCTAAAATAGATAGAATATTAGCAAAATATATAAGGTTTATTCTAATGATGAAAAAAATAGTATTAACTTGGATGTTCGCAGGGGTTCTACTTTTCGCACAAAAAGTGACTCAAATCAAATTTGAAGGACTTGCACATCTTTCACCTTCTGTAGCAAAAGAGATAGCAGGCATACGTGTGGGTGACCAAATAGATGCAGGGAAAATTAATGAATCTATTAAAAACTTTTTTTCACAAGGCTACTTTAGTGATGTATGGGTAGACAAACAAGGTGGTACACTTATTTACCATTTTAAAGAGAAAGTTGCTATTGCCAATATTGACATACAAGGGTATGGAACGGGAAATGATGGAGAAAAACTTTTAGAGAGTATTGGGCTGAAAAAAGGTGATCTTTACGATACAAGAAAAGCAAGAAAAGCAAAAGAGACCTTAGTCTCAAGACTTGAAGCACAAGGATACTACGATACCGTGGTTGATTTGAGTATAGAGTCTATTGGTGAAAGTAGTGTTGCACTTACTTTTGATGTGAATAAGGGTGAAAAAATCAAAATCAGAAAAATGAACTTTGTCGGTGCAAAAGCATTAGGTCAAAGTACATTAGAGTTTGACTTGGCTAACAAAGAAGCAGACTTTTTAGGATGGATGCCATTTATGAATAATGGTGTAGCCCGTATAGACCAGTTGGAATATGATGCATTTAGAGTAAAAGATGTCTATATGAAGCATGGATATTTAGATGCCTATGTGTCTAAACCACTTATGCGTGTGGACTTTGGTTCATATAAGGCAGAAGTAGACTATCAAGTATCAGAAGGAAATCAGTACCGTGTCGGTGATGTGAGTATTTCTGAAAATATAGAAGGGCTTGACAGTGAAGCGTTACTGAGTGATTTGACACTTAAGAAAGGTAGAATATTTAACGTTAAACGTATGCGTAAAGATATGAGTCATCTTAAAGAAGCTGTAGGTAACTTGGGATATGCTTACGCACAAGTTTCACCACAAATGCATAAAGACCCTGAAACAAAAACAGTAAATCTTCAGTATGTATTGCAAGCAGGACAAAAAGTAACTATTGATGATGTGGTTATTTCTGGAAATGAAGCAACAAAAGATAGAGTTATCCGTAGATACCTTTATCTTGCACCGGGAGATAAGTTTAATGCAACAGATTTGAAAGACTCCAAGGGGGCACTTGGAAGAACAGGCTTTTTTGAAAAGATAGATATCCAAAGTCAAAGAATTTCAGAAGATAAGATTAATCTTTTAGTGAATGTAAAAGAGACAGCTACGGGGACTATTTCTGCAGGTGGGGGATATGGTTCTTTTGAGGGATTGATGCTTAATGCTTCTATCTCAGATAAAAACTTTTTGGGTTCAGGTATATCTGCGAGTGCTGGTTTTGATTTTTCTAAAATATCTACAAATTACAACCTCTCATTTACAAATCCAAAAGTATGGGATAGTCAATACAGTTTAGGTTTTTCTGTGTATAAAAAGAAGTATGAATATACAAACTTTACGCAAGACCAACTTGGGGGCTCACTAACACTTGGTAGAGAGTTTTTAAGACATTTTCATGCTTCTGTGGGTGTAGGATATGTTGATAATCAATCAGAAGCAAACGATAATAACTTTACAAGTACTTCAAGTGCTTATGATGGAAGTGTTGCACCTACAACACAAGCAGTAGACCTTTTTTATAGCGATAAATATACTAAAACATCTATTTATGCTTCATTGTCTTTTGACAACACAGATGATTTTTACACACCAAGGTCGGGTATGTTGACTGCTGTAAATGTGGAGTTCGCAAGTTTGAGTGGTAAAAACAGTGATGTAAACTTAACGAAGTACCCAAGTGGATATGGAACATATACGAAGACATCTGCTAAACTAGGACTCTACTATGGTATGGAAGACTGGATAGATTATGACCTTATTTTAAGGTTTAAAGCAAGAGCATCTAGTATCTCTTCTGGTGATGGTGAAAAAATACCAGTTGCTGAAAAACTCTTTATGGGTGGTATAGGTTCAGTGAGAGGGTATGAACCATATTCTTTAACACCAGGTGATAGTCATGGGTTTATTACAGGTGGTAAAAAACGTGCATCTATTACATTTGAAGCCTCTATTCCTTTGTCTGATGCTGCCAAAATGAGAGTAGCCGCATTTTATGATTATGGTATGATAGGTGAAGATAGTTTCAATGAAATTAAAAGATCTTCTACAGGTCTAGTCATAGAGTGGCAATCACCTATGGGACCCATTAATTTAGTGTTTTCTAAGGCACTTGATGACAAACCAGGTGACAGAACATCTAGTTTTGAATTCTCTATGGGAACAAAATTCTAATAATTCTTTTTTGGGGTAGATATAACATCTACCTCTAGCCTATATTCCTAATTCTGTATTCTTCGGTAATTTACTTTCATCTTTTATAATAATAGCAAACGGCACAGGTTTTTCAAGAGACTTTATTTTCTCTTTAGCTAAGTAGAGTGGTTTGTCTGATGTAATAGTTAAGGTTTGATTTACATAGTTAAATGTTATGTTAGCAGAATTTGATGCTTCATGTAAAAATACTGTAAGTGTATAGATAAAGCTTAACCAGCGTAAGGTTTGTTTCTCTGGTAATAAATCTTGATAATGCGCATAGAGTGCTTTATTTAGGAGTACTTTACCATGCATTCTTAGCAGTAAAGAGATAAGGACTATTTCCTTATGGGTAAATCCATAGTTAAGTTCTTGCATAGCGATGTAGAAGGCATGTTGATGTGCTTTGTAGATAGTGAGTGTCTTTCCTATACTTGAGAGTTTGAGTGCCCAGAGTAGTTCCTTACCGTAGCGTTTATCATCATCTATATGGTCTTGCATGACATTATAAAGTTTCATGGCAAGTTGGAGTTTTATTTTACGTTTTTTCTCTATGCGAACCAAAGGTTTAAACCTATCTAAGATTGAATGTATACTTGGGTTGGCTGTGATAGGAAAAGTTAAGTTAACTTCTTTTAATAGTTGTTCTAAAAATACACCTTCACGTACACCTACAGAAGAAGATATCACACTTTTTGCACCAATATGAGAGAGTATCTCTGTAAATATAAGTGAACCCTCTCGTATGGTATCGTAACGATTTTTCTTTAGTCCAAATTGTTTAAGGTTCTTGGCACTAGTACGAGGGATAGCTTCCAAATAGGAAATATGCTTTTTCACTACATACTCAAATGCATGAAGCTTATCTAACGGGTAGTTTATTTGCTTCATAATGCCTTTAGAAAGCGTTCTTGCAGTACCACCTATACCTATGGCTAAATGGTGCTGAAAATGCTTAGGAAGGTTTATTAGTTCTTTTTGTATGTAGGCTATGGCTTTTTTATTAATGTGCTTATTGTCTTCTTGTTTATCGAAGAAAAGTTCTTTGAGTCGTACTGTGCCAAGGTTGAGTGAATAGGTATCTACAATTTTACCATCCCTGATAAGAGCCATGTCGGAAGAACCACCACCGATGTCTATGCTAATGCCATCAGTAATAGGAAGTAAATTGACAGCAGCTATGGCGCCATAGTTGGCTTCTTTCTTACCATCTATGACTTTAATGTTAAGTCCTAGGTCTTTTTTTATCCATGAGGTAAAGACTTTTGCATTGGGTGCATCACGCAGAGCAGAGGTAGCTACACAGATGGTTTTACTTGCTTGGTATTTTTCTATAGTATGGAGGAAAGATTTGAGGGTCAGGTAGGCACGTTCTATGCCGATGGGCTGAAGGTAGCCTTTCTTTTCGTAAGCACCTTCGCCTATGCGCACTTTAGACTTTTGTTCACAAATAAGATGAAAGCCATAACGGCTTGTTTTTTCAAATATAACAAGCCTAGCTGAGTTTGAACCGATATCAATGATAGCAGTTCGTTTTGCCATACTCTAAGACTCTATCTCAAGTTGCAGCTTATTGTATTTAAACATAAGTTCTTCAACATTTTCAACATTGTCTGGGTCAGAGATAATACAATCAACAGGACATACAGCAATACATTGAGGTTCATCAAAATGCCCAACACATTCGGTACACATATCTGGATCTATCAGATAAATGGGGTCATTTTCTTCGATTGCCTCATTTGGACACTCTTCTCTACATGCGTCACACGCGATACATTCGTCAGTTATTACTAATGCCATATTTGTTACCCTTGTGCGAGTTATTTGCAACTCGCTAGTTATTTATAGGAGTTATAACCCAAGATAGCTTATGCCTAAGTTAAAATATTGAAAAAAAAATTATTTTGTGATTTTTTACTAGGAAATGAGGATAAAAATCCCCATAAAAAGGGGAAATGTTAGAGAGATATTATGTTATCTTTTTAGGGAAACAAAATCTATAACCACGACGTCTTACCGTTTCGATAGTTGAGATATTTAAAGGTTTATCCATCTTTTGACGAATTTGGTTAATAGCCACTTCAATAACGTTAGGTGTAACCAACTCTGGTTCTTCCCAAATAGCATCAAGTAATTGCTCTTTAGAGACTATTTGGTCTTTATGCATAGCTAAATGAGTCAGTACTTCAAAAGGTTTACCTTTGAGTTCTATCTCTTCACCTTGGTAAATGATTTTTTCTTCCTCTGGATTGATGACAAGGTCTTCTATCTCGATGATATTTGAAGCACCAAAACGTAGTTTTGCTTCTACGCGTACAAGTAAAATGTCATAATCTAATGGTTTTCTTATGAAATCATCTGCGCCTGACTTGAGTGCTTCGATCTCACTGTCTTTATGTGTATCTTCAGAAAGTATGATAACAGATGTTTTATTTGCTTCTTTTTTAATGTCTGCAATAAGTGAAATATCAATAGCACCTGTTTGTTCCCAACTCAAAAGAACAAGGTCGTAATTTCTAATATCAAGATAGTATTTGGCATCACCAAGGTTCTCTGCAATGTCACATTGGTACTCTGCACCGTGAAGCTTATTTGAAAGCGTTTTCCCAAGTTCTACGTCGTTTTCAATGATTAGTACTCTCATAACTAGACCCCCATTTAAGATTTATTTAATATTATAGCATAAAATATAAGGTTTTCTGAAAGTTTTTTTAAACTAGAAGATCCAACTATCACTAAGCGCCACAGAACACTCTTCCAATATATCTGGTTTTGCTATTTTGAGGGTGAGGGATTTGAGTTGTGGATAGGTGGTGTGGAGGATTGATTTTAGACCCAACAGAGCATCTTCAAGAAGTTCATAACGCTTTTCTTTGAGTTCATTTTGGATGAGCAGAACTATGTCTGCGTAGTCTATGAAGTTTTTACTCTCATAGGCATAGGAAGTTTCTACATCTATGATGACACGCTGTGGTTTGTCTCGTTCAAAATCGAGTAACCCTATAATGACATCAAAAGTTAAAGCTTCTATATGGATAATCATATTAGACGGCACTTTCTTCTTTGTTGAAAAGTCTCACAATGTTTGGAATATGCTTATAGGTAATGATAAGGGCAATAATCCAAATGGGAGCATGAGAGCCAATGCCAGATACTTCTGGGTACATCACATAAGAGGCTATGAGAAACGCCGCAAGACCAATGAGTGACGAGAGAGAAGAAATCTTTAGCCCTTTAGCTGCACCTAGCCAAACAATTATGGCGATGAGCGCAGGAATAGGCATCATAACAAGGAGTACACCAAAGCCTGTAGCTACTCCTTTCCCACCTTCAAAAAATAAAAATGCAGAAAAACAATGCCCCACAACAGCCAGTACTGCGATCGTCCAGAGTACACCCTCTGGTGCACCTAAGTACTTAGCGACAAGTATGACAAGTATACCTTTAATGCCGTCTAAGAAAAGAGTGGCAGCGCCTAGTTTTTTAGCAAGTTTTGGGTCTTGTTCTTTGACTACACGTAAGACATTGGTAGCACCAATGTTACCAGAACCTGCTTCTTTGATGTCAACGCCTGCAAACTGTTTGGCAAGTAAGTATCCAAAAGGGATACCCGCGATGAGATAGGCAGCAAGATAGAGTAAGATGTTTTGATTTGTAAAGAAGTCCATAATAAGTCCACAATTTTTATTTATAGTGCAATTTTAGCCGAATTTAGCTAAAATAACTACAATTATACCCAAGGGATGTTAATGAGTATCGACTATAGAAAAGAAATAAACAGACTGAAAAAAGAACTAGATGTCACTGTTGTGGCACACTACTATCAACGTGATGAAGTGTTTGAAATGGCAGATATAACAGGAGATAGTCTTGAACTTGCACGACGATGTCAAGCCAATGCCAATAAATGGGTCGTTTTTTGTGGCGTAGGCTTCATGGGACAATCAGTAAAAATAATAGACCCAGACAAGCGTGTACTCATGCCTAAAATTGCTTGTTGTGCCATGGCACGTATGATGGATGGTTCTTACTTTGAAGAGTCTGTACAGTACATGGTAGACAGGGGTATTGCTAAAGAAGACATACTCCCTATTACTTACATTAATTCAGATGCTTCTGTGAAAGCTAAAGTAGGAGAGATGGGTGGATATGTCTGTACATCATCTAACGCCTTTAAAATCATAGAAAGAGGGTTAGAAACTGGTAAAAAGATACTTTTTGTACCAGACAGATGTCTAGGGCAAAATTTTGCTATACAAATGGGACTGAAGTCTTGTGTGATAGGTGTAGAAGTTGATGGTAAAGAGTGTGATCCTAAAGAGGCAGATATCATCTGTTTTAATGGCTTTTGTTCGGTACACCAACTCTTTACCGTAGATGATATAGAGTTTTACCGTAACAAGTTCCCAGGTATCAAGATAGCAGTACACCCAGAGTGTGACCCAAGCGTAGTACTTGCAGCAGATTTTTCTGGTTCTACTTCACAGCTGATTAAGTATGTAAATGACCTCGACCCTGAGCAAAAAGTAGCCATAGGTACAGAATATAACTTGGTAAACCGTATGAGAAAGGGAAATACCTATGTACTTTCCTCTACCAAGCCAGAGTGTCCTACGATGAATGAGACGACACTAGAAGATTTGTATAACACTTTAAAGTCTATAGAAGATGGCAAGCCTATCAATGAGATAGTGGTACAACCTGAGATTATCAAGTATGCCAATGAAGCATTAAAACGTATGTTGGCGATTAAATAATGTTAAAAGAGACATTTTTAAAGGCACTAGTGGCTGAGGATGTAGGCAGAGGAGATTTATTTTCTCGCATCAGTACAGCGAAATCTATACGTGCCTATATTATCGCTAAAAGTGATGGGGTATTTGCTGGACAAGAGTATGTAGAAACGTTTGCAAAGATGTATGACTTAAATTTAGAGTGGAAAGTAAATGATGCCGAGTCCTTTAAAAAAGGAGAAAAGTTACTTTTTATCTCGGGTAACTCAAAAACGATTCTTTCCTTGGAACGCTCTATCTTGGACATGGTACTGCATGCATCTTCTATAGCTACTTTAACAGCACAATATGTAGATGCTATAGCAGATACTGGTGTTAAGTTACTAGATACGCGAAAGACAAGACCACTACTACGAGAGTTTGAAAAGTATGCAGTACGTTGTGGTGGGGGCATCAATCATCGTATGGGGTTAGATGATTGTTTGATGTTAAAAGACACGCACTTGCAAACCATAGATGACTTAGATACCTTTATGAAAGAAGTACGTCAAAAGATACCATTTACCTCAAAAGTAGAGATAGAGTGTGAGAGTTTGGAGATGGTTAAGCTTGCCATGAGAGCAGGAGCAGATATTGTGATGTGCGACAACATGTCCATAGAACAAACCAAAGAAGTGGTAGCCTATAGAAATGAAAACTATCCCCATATTTTACTGGAAGCCTCAGGAAATGTGACGTTAGAGACCATAAAAGCCATAGCCACTACAGGCGTAGATGCCATAAGTTCAGGCTCAGTCATACACCAAGCAAACTGGATAGACTTGTCTATGAAGGTGGAAAGCTAATAGAGCGTTAACACTTTTTGAGTATACTCTTAGCCCAAAATGAAAGGCATACATGCACAGTACGACACTCCCTTATGAGGAAGTTAAAAGAAAAATAGATACAGCATGTTCTATCACTATTCTTTCTCACCTTAACCCTGATGCAGATGCTTTGGGTACAGCTTTGGGTATCTATGCTTTGTTGACACAAGATAAGGGTAAAAAAGTCGAAGTGGTTAATGCTTCTACTGCATTACCTAGGCACTTAGACTTCTTACCAAACTTTAAAAAAATAAAACATCATATGGATTATAAAGATTCATTGATTATTTCATGTGACTGTGGAAGTATTGATAGACTTGGTTTTGATTTGACAGGCAGAGACATACTCAATATTGATCACCATGAGAGTAATACACGGTATGGAAATGTAAATGTAGTCATAGCAGAGTATGCCTCCTCATCACAAGTGGCTTTTGAAATATTAAAAGTATCTTATACTATTTCTACTGATACTGCGACTTGTTTTTATACGGCACTACTTTCTGATACTAGGTATTTTACAACACCTACTGTAAATGAAGAAGTATTTAGTGTGGCGCAACAGTTATTAGGTTTAGGGGTTAACCCTAACCAAGTAGCTCAAAACTTTACGCAGCGTAGACCATTGAGCTCTTTACGAATTTTAGAAAAAGCACTCTCTTCGTTAGTACTCGTTAAAGATGCAAAAATTGCCATATTATGTGTAAGTAAAAAAGATATGCAGGCAACAGGGGCAAGCATACCAGATATAGAAGGTATTGTTGATTATGCGAAGTCTTTAGGCACTGTAGAAATAGCACTTTTTGCAATGGAGTTAGAAGATGGTGTACGTATTTCACTTCGGAGTAAAGGGATTGATATTTCACAGGTGGCATTAACATTTGGAGGTGGTGGACATAAAGTTGCAGCAGGATTTACACTCACTCAATGTACTTTACAGACAAGTATAGATACAATTTTAGAAAGAATAGAAGATTTAGGGTTAATACAATGAGAAGAAGAAACAATAAAAAGAGTGGAAGTAAAATCTTAGGTGGCTTGATAGCACTAGGCTTACTTGTAGGTGCAGGGTATGTTTATACGGCACAAGAATTTGAGAGAGTATCACCTGTGGTTAATGGGAATACAGATATTTTTTGGAATAGAACTGATCCATTGAAACTTCAGTTGAGTGATAACAGTGGACTTAAACATTTTAAACTTACTTTAAGTGATGGGACACAAAGCCTTGTTGTAGGACAGGGTGATTTTGATATAGATACAAAAGAACAAACACTTTTGGTCAAATATCCTAAGGGTAAAACACTTAATGCTAGAGCAACACAATTGCAGCTAGAAGTCTCTGTCAATGATAATAGTATGTGGAACTTTTTTCAAGGCAATAAAACGGTTAAAAAGTTTAATATTCATGTAGACCATAAGCGTCCGAATGTAAATGTATTGGCAAATTCTTACAGTATCACTCAAGGGGGGTCCGCGCTTGTTGTATTCCATGCAAATGATAAAAACTTAGATGAACTTTATATTGAAGCGGCTGGTCAAAAATTTCAGGTTCAGCCTTATAAGCAAGATGGATACTTTGTAGCTTTATTGGCATGGCCTTTTAATAAGAAAGATTTTAATGCAAAAATCATTGCAACAGACTTAGCACAAAATAAACGTGTGACAGATATCCCTTTCTATCTTAAAAACCGTAACTATAAAGTTTCATGGATAAAAGCAAGAGATAAGTTTATTGATGGAAAAATCACTGATTTAGCATCAAGTGACCCTGAATATGCAAATATAGATGATAGGCTAGATAAGCTAAGAGCAATTAATGAAACAATGCGTTTGAAAAATGAAGAGAGCATCCATATCTTAAGTAAAAAACTCTCTTCTGAAGTGATGAAAACATGGAAAATGAATAAGTTTTATCCTCTACAAAATGGTGCAAAAGTAGCAAGTTATGGGGATGAAAGACATTATTATTATAAAACAAAAAGCAATGAGGTTTCAAAATCATATCATGTTGGATATGACTTAGCAAGTACAAAAATGGCAGCGATTAAAACATCTAATGCAGGAAAAGTAGTATATGCCAACGAGAATGGTATTTATGGGAATATGCCTATGATTGATCATGGGTTAGGACTTTATTCTATTTATGGACATTGTTCCCAACTTTTAGTAAAAGAAGGGGATGAGGTAAAAGCAGGTCAAGTCATAGCAAAAACAGGAGTATCAGGGCTTGCATTAGGAGACCACCTACATTTTGGATTATTGGTACAAGGATTAGAAGTTAGACCAATAGAGTGGTTTGATGCAAGTTGGATAAAAACCAATATTGATAATGTCTTTAAAGTGGCAGATAAGATTATCTTAGGAAAATAGTAGGTTTCACAAAAACTTCACATTAATTGTGTATAATTATGAAATGAAGTAAAATAGATTATAAACTTGAAGAAAGGAGAGAATGATGCATCAACGAACCATAAAAAAAGCTGTCGAAGTTGTAGGTATAGGGCTACATAAAGGTGAGCCTATAAAGCTTCGGTTAGAGCCACTTGATGCGGATGCAGGTATTGTTTTTTATCGTGAAGATTTGGCTTTAAACATACCACTCTCTCCCGATGCAGTTATCGATACCCGTATGGCAACAGTTATAGGAGACAAGGAAAAAGGTTTTATTTCTACGATAGAACATTTTCTTTCTGCTGTCTATGCATATGGTATAGACAATATGCGTGTTATAGTGAATGGTAATGAGATGCCTATTATGGATGGGTCTTCTATTTCATTTTGTCTTTTACTAGATGAAGCAGGTATCGAAGAGTTGGATGCTCCGAAAAAGATACTTCGCGTAAAACAAGTGATTGAAGTACAAGACGGTGATAAATTTGTACGTCTTAGCCCAAGTCGAGATGCAAGTTTTGACTTTAGAATTAAATTTGATCATCCTGTGATAGGTGAACAAAGTGAAAGTTTTGATTTTTCTACGAAAATGTTTATAGAAGAGATAGCTAGGGCAAGAACATTTGGATTTGCTAAAGATATTCAGTATTTGCAAAGTCAAAACCTAGCACTTGGGGCATCGTTACAGAATGCCATTGGATTGGATGAACATAAAGTGCTTAATCCTGAAGGCTTACGTTTTGACAATGAGTTTGCAAGACATAAAATACTTGATGCTATGGGAGACATGATGGTCTCTGGACATAATATTTTAGGACATTATGAATCTTTTGCGGGAAGTCATAACCTTAATTACCAACTTACATCTAAGCTTTTAGCAGATAGTGCAAACTATGAGCTTGTGGCAGTTGAAACTTTAGAGAGTCGAGCATTTGCAAAATCATTTGCCTAAATATACTCTCTTAATTATTTCTATTTCTTCTCCTCTTCTTATTGGGGTTTATGAAGATGATACGCTTATAGAAACTATTTCAAGTGAGAAAAAAACATCTGAAATTTTATTGCCTGTGATTACAAAGTGCTTAGATACCTATGCTATTTCTAAAATAATTTATACCCGTGGTCCAGGTTCTTATATGGCGATAAAACTAACTTATATCATGCTCAAAACGATAGAAATTACGCAGGGCATTAAGTGTTTTGGTTGTAGTGGATTTACTTTAAATGGTGGTAAACCTATTAAAGCCATAGGTAATCTCTATTTTATCAAGGAAAAAGAGACTATAATGACAAAAAAATATGAACAGCCAGTCAATGCTAGTTTTGCATTACCTCAAAGTATTCATGATCTTGAAATAGATGAAGAATCAACCCCTGAGTATAGTCTGCCAGCTGTGTAAAATGGATAAATATTATGTTTGTAAGCGTACCCGCAACCTCTGCTAATCTTGGACCTGGATTTGATACCTTAGGACTTGCAGTAGATTTAAGAAATGAAATTATCATTAAGCCTTCCAAGTTTTTGAGTATCTCTACACATGGAGAAGGTGCTGAGAATCCTAAAATTAAGAAAAATTCTCTTTTTCTAAGTATTTTTAATGAAAACTATAAACGTTTAACGGGAAGAGAAGATAACTTTAGATTTGAATTTCATAATCGTATACCAATTTCAAGAGGATTAGGGTCATCCTCTGCCGTGATAGTCGCAGCACTTAGTGGTGCATATACAGCAGCAAATAAAAAGTATAATAAGCGTGAAATACTGAATCAAGCCTTACGGTATGAACATCATCCTGATAATATTACGCCAGCTGTGATGGGTGGCTTTAATGTAGCTTGTGTTGAAGGAGATAGAGTTTATAGTAAGAAAAGACGTATGCCTGACTACTTAAGAGCAGTGGTTGTTGTACCTAACCGTACTATATCTACAGCAAGATCTCGTACAATACTTCCAAAGATGTATAGAAAAGAAGAGACAGTGTATTCGCTTTCTCGTTCTGCTTATATGACAGCTTTGTTTATGTCAGAGTCATGGGATCTATTACGGATAGCATCTAAAGATAAATTACATCAAGCACGACGTATGAAAATGATCCCCGAACTTTTTGATGTTCAGAAGCTAGCACTAAAACATGGTGCGTTGATGTCTACACTCTCTGGTTCTGGTTCTACATTTTTCAACCTTGCATATGAAAAAGATGCAGATAAAATGGCAGAAGTTTTGCAAGCACGTTTCCCACAATTTCGTGTTTTTACGCTAGCCTTAGACAATCATGGAGTCATCACTAGAAATTAAGTTATAGACTTAATCTCTTTTTAGGTATAATACGCGCATGAAAAAATCACAGCCTATACGTATGTGTATCGCTTGCAGAAGTCGACATCCTCAAAATACTTTGATACGGTTAAGACAAGAGGGTAAAGAGGTACTTGCATTTGATGGTAAAGGCAGAAGCTTTTATCTTTGTATAGCATGTGTGAAAAATGAAAAAAAAGTCAAAGGCTTAGTAAAACGTTTTAAACAAGAAGAAGAACGTTTCTCTAAGCTTTTAAAGGAGTTAATGAACAATGGATAAAGTTAAAATCCAAGAAATAGCAGAAGAGGCAGGGCTCTCCAATGGAGACTTGTTAGAAAAAGCTAAAGAGTTAGGCTTTGATGTAAAAGCAGCCAATAGTACTATTAGTTTAGATGATGCTGGAATCCTTGTAGATTATGCCATTTCAGGTACATTGCCAAAGGGCTTCAGTAAAGCTGGTGTAAAGAAAAAGATTACTGTTATAAAGAAAAAGGAAGTTCCTAAGCCTACAGAAGAAGTTAAAGTTGAAGAAGTACCTAAAGAAGAAGTACTTAAAGAAGAAGTCACAGAAGATGTAGTAGAAGTATCTACGGAACCTGAGGCAAAAGCTACTGTAGAAGAGGAGGTTATAGAAGAACCAGTTGTTGAAAAACCAAAAGAGGTTAGACAGCGAAAAGGTATTTCTATAGCCAGTAAAAAGACAGAAGCCGACACTAACGATAAAAGTAATAATGAAGCTAAACCTGTGCGAAGAGTACTCTCTCGTGGTGGTATTAAAATCGTTAGAAAAGCTAAACCTGCACCAGTAAGAGCAGGAACAAATATTTCTTTAGGTGCGACTTTTGGTAATAAAAATTACGAACCTTACGCAGGTAA
>Ga0256844_10000406_pt1 | contig 16593 bp, 16 predicted proteins | sample MusselsmetaG_FD_189100 | JGI IMG/M metagenome (GOLD analysis project Ga0256844, IMG submission 189100) | Mussel associated microbial communities from hydrothermal vent at the East Pacific Rise, Pacific Ocean - Mussels | ecosystem: Host-associated > Mollusca > Shell > Unclassified ... | reverse complement strand
AGTATTGATGGTGTTGTGAGTATTGGATGGTTGAGTGTGTGATAGGTTTATGAAGAAAATTGACACAGATTGCACAGGTTTTTTTATAGATTTGGGTGGTTGTGTGGAGTATTGGATGGTGTTGTGAATATTGAATGGTTGAGTGTGATGAGTTTGTGAAGAAAATTGACACAGATTGCACAGATTCTTTATAGATTTGGATGGTTGTGTGGAGTATTGGATGGTGTTGTGAATATTGAATGATTGTGTGTGTGATGGTTTATGAGAATAATAAATGAGGTGATTGAATTGGATGATTTAATGATGGAAGAAAATAAGTAAAAATAATAAATGTCGATAATAGAAAATATAAATAAAACTTTTGATCACCGAGTTCGCTTGGGTATTATGTCTGCATTAATGGTAAATGAAAGTGTAGATTTTAATAGCTTAAAGGAACTGCTTAGTGTTACCGATGGAAACTTAGCGAGTCATATAAAAGCATTAGAAAAAGTTGAATATATCTTAATACAAAAACAATTTATTGGTAAAAAAACAAATACTAAATACAGCGTAACAAAATTGGGTAAAGCTGCTTTTAAAAAACACATCCAAGCACTCGAAAAATTAATATCACAAGCAACATCTTTTGGTAAAGGAAAAAACAAATAACTATTTTTTTATAAACTTACTTTGAAATGCAAAGCACTTTTAAAAACATACGAAAACAATTATTAAAATGGATTTTTGAAAATGCACAAATCCATTATGTGCGCTACCTAAAAAAGAAAAGGAAAGCGTGGAACATCAATAAAAATAAACTATTACAATATCCCAAAGAAAGTTTTGGTTATCATTATGCGCAATTTTTAGAAAAAAATAATTTTAAAATGATACCAAACTTTGAGCGTCACGATGCATATCACGTAATCACTGGTTGCGGTAGTAAAGTAGAAGACGAGATTGCCATGCAATATTTATGTCTTGGAAATGGTAAGCGAAGTTTAAACCTAATTGGAATCCTAGTTTTGGGTACTATTCTACTACCCGATTATTGGAAATACTATTTAAAAGCATATAGCATTGGAAAAAGGGCAAATCAATTTTACAATTGGGATTTTGAAAAAATACTCGATAAAAATCTATGCGATATACAAATTATAATTTTTAATAAAACACAACTTAATAAACTTAAAATCTTATGAAAAAATTCAATCAAGTCGGTTTAAAAACAGCCATTGCATCATTTGGAATTGGCACCTTATTTTTACTTAGCTATGCTATAAGCAATATTGAAGGAATTGCTGTATTTGGCTATTTCTATTTAATTGCCGCTATTTTTATTAATCTAATAATAGCAGTAACATTATTTTTTCTATCGGTTTACAAACAAGAAAACAGAAGCAAAAATCTAAAGACAATTGGCATTATGCTACTCAATATTCCTATTGCATATTTATATGTAATTATTGTATTTGATTATTTACACCTTTAAAATAAAACCTCATGAAAAATAGCATCATTTTTATCGCTTCAATCCTTTTTAGCACCCTATTTTACCGACAAAGTATTGGTTTAAATATATTGCTTTTTGCAGTGATTACAAACATTGTTTTACTAGTTTTTAATCCATCAAAATACAAGGAAAAAGGAACTATTATAAAAGCTTTTATATTCCTTTTTACTGCTTTTTTTGTTTTTAAATCACCTAGTGTTTTAACTTTTTTTACAATGCTTATCAGTTTTGTTTTATTAGTTGGATCGGTTTCTGAAAGTAAATCGGCTATTTATATTCAACTTATAAACGGAATGTATTCTTCTATTATTGCTTCTTTTGCACATTACTTTGACAGAATACAAAACGAAATTGAAGCTGTAGAAAAACAAAAAATAAATTATGTTTTTTGGTTAAAAATTATTGGGATTCCTATCTTATTTCTATCTCTTTTTATTGGATTATACCGAAACTCAAATCCTATTTTTAATAATTTAATAGGTCGAGTAGATTTTAGCTTCATCAACATACAATGGTTATTATTTACCGTTTTGGGATATTATTTGTTCTATAATATTTCCAATCCTATAAAAATAGAACCTGCAACAGAAAAAGATTTAAATACTGTAAATTATCTGATAAAAGAAAAGCTAAAACCCGTTACAGTCGATAAAATAAAAAATGAAAACCAACTAGGTGCTATTTTAATAATCCTACTAAATATACTGATTGGCATACTAATCATCACCGATTACCTATATTTAAATGCCGATATTAATGTAGATAATGCTATTGGTTTTTCTGAAAAAGTACATCAAGGAATTTACACTTTAATTTTTTCTATAATGGTTGCTATTGGCTTAATAATTTATTTTTTTAGAGGGAATTTAAACTTTTATAAAGAAAATAAAATCTTGAAAATTGCAACCTATATTTGGATTTTATTAAACCTAATTTTAGTGTTTACCACAGCGTTAAAAAATCAGCTTTATGTTATTCAATTTGGATATACTTATAAACGCATTGGTGTTTATGTCTATCTTACATTAGTAGCTATTGGGTTGGTTTTTACTTTTATAAAAGTATATCGCATTAAAAATATAGTGTTTTTATTTCGTCAAAATTTACAAGTCGCTTTTATAATTCTAATACTTGCATCTAGTATTAATTGGGATGTTTTTATTACCAATTATAATTTGTATGAAGTTAAAAAAGCAAGTATAGATTTTAATTATTTGCTATGGCTAAATAATAATGCAGTACAACTAAAAAAATATAAAGACGACCATACTAATAATGAATCTGATCTGATAAACTATAATAGAATTCCCAAAAGAATTGAAAATAAATACAATGGGTATTTAGAAGATTTAGAAAATAATTCTTGGCAAGAAAAAATATATGCTAATTTTAAAATGTAATAATATGAAATCTAGAAAATTAAAAAACCTCATCGCATTACTATGTGGCTATGCTATTTTATTGGTACTATTTAGAGTAAAATACACTCAAAATATGTTTTATTTATTTCTCGTTTGGAATTTATTTTTAGCTATAATTCCCTTTGGAATCAGCACTTTTTTATTAGAATATCCTAATAAAATATTGAGTTACTTACTGTTTCCTGTCTGGTTGATTTTTTTACCAAATGCACCTTATATCATCACTGATTTATTTCATTTAAAACAAGGAACATCAATGCCAATGTGGTTCGATTTGTTGTTAATACTCAGTTTTGCAATAAGCGGAATGTTATTATTTTTCGTTTCGCTAAATGATATGTTCATCCTTATTAAAAATCAGTTTTCAACTAATTTCGCGCATTTTATAAGTGTTTTTGCACTTTTTTTAAGTGGCTTTGGAATCTATTTGGGTCGTTATCTACGATGGAATTCTTGGGACTTAATTCATAAACCAAAAGTATTGATTAATGATATTACAATAAGAATTTTACATCCAATGCAATACCCAAAAACTTGGGGAATTACACTAGGCTTTGGTTTCTTGTTTTGGATTGGTTTTTTAATTTTTAGAGAGTTTTTAGAAAAAAGAGAAGTTAAGTTATAATAAATTGAATTTTTATTCACTAAATTTACAATTCATCAACACTTTTGGTTGAATTATTTAAAAAAATGAAAAAAATAGTTTTTATTCTTACTCTATTAATTGGTTCTTTATTCAGTAATGTAAGAGCTAGTGAATGTTATCACTATCATACATCAAAAATAAATGAAATAAAAATCGAAAACGGAAAACCGTTTTGGATACAAACTGTTATTGATCCAAATGGAATAAGTATTGCTTCTCGTAAAAAATATGAATTAAAAAATATTGATATAGATGATTTAAGATATATATCAGAAAATCAAACAGGAATTTTAATTTCCAACTCCAAAGCGTATTATTGGATTATAAAAAACCCTTATACTTTTGATAGAATTGGATTGATTAAAATTATTGATAATGAAGAGGTTACAAATACTTTTGGTGCTAATGTTTTTTGTATTGATGGCAATTGGGAACACTTGGCATACAATCAATACTCTAATGAAACTAAACGTATAAAATTGAAAAATTTTCCTGATGATGCTTCTATAATTGGTGATTTTGGTAGAGGAAATTATTTACTAAAAGGAAATGATAATGTATTTGTTTATGACCCAGAAAACGGAACTATAAAAATCATACCCAATTTAGATGGATCTGTCCGTTTTAAAAAAGCGAATTGGGATTATGATAAACATTTTCTTTATGATGATGATACTTTTTACTTGATAGATATTAATTTTGATCAAGAAGAAGATATTACTAAATCCTTTAAATTACAAGGATTAACAACCAATTTTACAAAAGCAACTTTTGTAGTAGATAGTTGGATGAAAGTATTTCTTGACTTTAATGATGGAACTATTTGGGCATATGACAAAAGTACACGAAGTGACCAAAATGGGAATTTATTGTACTTTATTCAATTAAAAAATACTACACGACTTAATGTAAATTCTAATTTTATCACAAAAAATAATAACATATATAATGATATTTATAACATAAAACACAACAGAGCTTCTATTTCTATGACAGATGTTGCCAATCCAAAAAAACTAACAAAAGAAGTATTCGGTTTGTATAACGATCAACAATTTATGTATTATTACAAGTACAATGATAGCGGTGATAAATTATATAAAATACCCAATTTACCTACCAATTGTCAGTTTTTTAAAGGTGTATCATCCTATAGTCATAGATTATATTCCTTTATTGCTAATGATAAAATGATTTATTATTGGAACGAAAGTAACAATAAAATACAAAAGACTATTGAACATAAATCGGCTATAAAAGATTTAAAATTAGCATATGCCTTTGATGATAAATTACTCATAGAAAACGAAATAATAGACAACATAGCCAATAGAAAATCTATGGAATTTGTAGGCTCATCGGTAGATGTTATTTCGCCTTGCGATGGCGGAAAAGGACAAATTTCTGTAGTTGTTGAGTATAATTATTACTTTAAAGATAATAAAGCAGTATATTTTTATCATAGTAAGAAAAAAACACTAGAAAAAATAAAAGATATTAATCCTAAAAATTTCACTACAGAAAATTTTTATAATGTTATAAAAAATCTAAAACCTAATTATTAATTTCCAACTTATAACCAACACCATGAATATTGGTTAATTTAATAGTATCATCATCCTTTAGTTTTTTTCGTAATTTAGAAATATAAGTATCCAAACTTCTACTCACAAAAACACCATTATCTTCCCACACTTTTTTAGTTAACTCTTCTCTTTTAATAATCTGGTTTGGTTTTGCAATAAAAATAGATAGTAACTCACATTCTTTTTTGGAGAGATTTATTGTAATATCCTTTTTTAGCAACTTATTTTGTTCGGGATAAAAATAAAAACTTCCAATTTTTATCGATTCATTATTATCTTCTAGTTTAGCTTCTTTTTGATTTACTTTTCGGTAAACTAAAAATAATAGTGTTAAAATACCTAATCCTAAAAAATACAGTAGTAATTTGGTGTTAAATCCTTTTTTTGCAATATCTATAAACTTTAATTCTATAGTATAACATTTGTTTAATAAAGTTCTGCCTTTGCATGGAATTATTGCATTATCTTCGTTTTGTTGCATTTCAAAACTATACGCAATTTCTTTATCAATACAATTTACAACCTCAACAATATAATGTTTAGATAAGGCTGTTTTATTCAAACTATGCTGTACAATAGTTACTAAATCATCGGGATTAAACGATAATTCATTACTAAAAGATAATAAGTATGTTGTTTCGTTTAACGCTTTTACTGGTAAAATTAATGAAGTAGAATCCTTATTTGTAAGCAGTAATTGGTGACCTACATTACGTAATGCAACTTTTACAGTTGCTATGGTATCTTTTTTATTGTCATTTGAATTGAAAAGCATCCAAATTAAAAAAAATACAATTACTAAACCACTTAAAAGTGCAAACAATGTTTTTTTCATATTACTACAAATAACAGTCTTTTTTTTATATCTAAAGAATCATTAACACTTTTTTGACATTATTTTCACACAATTCACCCAAAGATCATATTATTTTACAAAAAGTAAGTTGATATTAATCCATTTTTTGTAAAACAATATTCTCAATAATTTCATTATCTTTATCCAAACAAAAAATATGGATAATTACGGATTTCTTTCAATTTTACCACCAATTATAGCAATCATCTTAGCATTAAGAACCAAGCAAGTATATTTAGCCTTGTTATTTGGTATTTGGTCGGCTTGGTTAATAATGAATGATTGGAATTTTTTAAAAGGAACATTGGCCGCAATTGAAGCCTTAGTAAACGTTTTTAAAGATCCTGGTAATACAAGAACCATCATGTTTAGTGCGTTAGTTGGTGCATTATTGTTGTTTATTCAATATTCCAAAGGAGTAGAAGGTTTTGTAAATAAAATAAATATTTTAATCGATTATTTTGAACGAAAAAAAACAGGATACAGTCGTGTAATTGTCCAATTATTAGCCCTAATTACGGGCGTTATTTTATTTGTTGAAACCAGCATTAGTTCATTAACAGTAGGTACATTATACAGACCTATTTTTGATAAATTAAAAATTCCAAGAGAGAAATTGGCTTACATTGCCGATTCTAGTTCGGCACCATCTTCTATTCTAATTCCGTTTAATGCTTGGGGTGCTTTTATTATGGGCTTACTTTTAACACAAGGTGTTGAAAATCCGTTTTCCATGTTAATCGCTTCTATAAAATATAATTTTTATCCATTAATAACCTTACTTATTGTTTTCCTAGTAATTGTTTTTAAAAAGGATGTTGGTGCTATGGCTAAAGCCGAAAAAAGAACAGCATCCACAGGAAAATTAATGAATGACGATGCAAAACCAATGATATCAGAAAATATCACTTCTTTTAAACCTAAAGAAGGTATTAAAGCAAAAGCGTATAATATGGTTATTCCGTTATCTATAATGGTATTAATGATGCCTATAAGTTTGGCTTATACAGGTTGGGGCGAAGTAGAAACGTACAGCTCGTTTGGTAATCATTTATCGCAAGCTATTGGAAAAGGATCGGGTTCATCATCGGTACTTTATGCTGTTATAACAGCTATTGTTGTAGCAATGATTATGTATCGTTTGCAAGGTATTATGAAAACCAAAGAAATGGTTGATTTAACCTTAAAAGGAATAAGTGAATTAATGCCACTTGCCTTATTAATGGTTTTAGCTTTTGCAATAAGTGCTGCTTGTAAAGGATTGGGAACAGGAGATTTTATTGCCAACTGGTCCAAAGATTGGTTGTCACCCGAGTTTTTACCTGCCATTGTTTTTGTAATTAGCTCTTTTATTGCTTTTTCTACAGGAACTTCTTGGGGAACTTTTGCAATAATGCTAGCGATATCTATGCCTATGGCAGCAATTCATGAATCCGATTTAACTATTGTTGTTGCTGCGACACTTGGTGGCGGCGTTTTTGGAGATCATTGTTCACCCATATCCGATACTTCAATAATTTCATCCATGGCATCGGCAAGTGATCACATAGATCATGTAAAAACCCAATTACCTTATGCACTAATTGGTGGCGTAATTACCACTATATTTTATCTTATTTTAGGATTTACTATGTCATAAAAAACAACAGAATTATGAAAACAATAAAATTATTATTTTTTACTAGTTTATTGATTGTTTCTTGTAAAAAAAATCAGGTAACTGAAAAAAACACTAATAAAAAAGGAGACATTATCACTACAATTATTAATGATAAAGAAAGTTTTTATCATATTAATTTTGAAAATTATCCAAAAAACAATGCCAGTTTACCCATTGGTATTTTTGATTCTGGTACTGGCGGATTAACGGTTTTAAAAGCAATTGTTAATTATGATCAACATCAAAATAAAGAACATAAAAACGGGAAAGATGGTGTGATAGATTTTGATAAAGAGTCTTTTATTTATTTGGGAGATCAAGCAAATATGCCTTATGGAAACTATTCTAAAGAGAAAAAAGTAGCTTTATTAAAAGAACATATTATTAAAGATTCTCAATTTTTAATGGGAAATAAATTTTATGATAATGCTGATGATAAATTGGTAAATCTCAACAAAAAACCTATAAAAGCCCTGGTTATTGCTTGTAATACCGCTACAGCTTATGGAAAAGAATATATTGAAGAGTTTGTAAAAAAGGCAAATCTTGATATTAAAGTAATAGGAGTTATTGATGCTGGAGTACGCGGTGTTTTGGAAACTTTTAAAAAAGATGAAAATGCCATTATTGGTGTTATGGCAACGGTAGGAACTGTGGCTTCGAAAGGGTATCAAAATACCATTTTAAAATTTAAAAAGGAGTTGGGTTTTACAGGTAATATTGAGGTTTTTTCGCAAGGCGGAATTGGTATTGCCGAAGCTGTTGATGAAGATTTAAACTACTACAACAAAACATTAAAAAAACCAAGAAAAGACTACAAAGGACCTAGTTTAAATGGGAATATAAAAATTGATAAAACACTTTTTAATATCTATAATTTTAATTTTGATAACAATAAAATGTTGTGTGATACCAAAACAACCGATGATTGTTCTATTTTACAAATTAACGATGCTGAAAATTATGTACGGTATCATTTGGTTACTTTATTAGAAAACATCCGTAAGTCAGGAACTAAAAACAAACTAAAATCTATTATTTTGGGTTGTACACATTATCCCTATTTAATGGATGAATTAAATCAAGTTTTAGCAGAATTATACAATTATAAAGATAAAAATAAGCATTATATGTATCGTCCATTTATGGAAGAAAAGATTAATCTTGTAGATCCTGCAGTGAATACCGCAAAAGAATTATACGAGCATTTGGAAAAGAAAAAAATGTTTAATTCCAACGGAAATATTAAAGACAGCGAGTTTTATATAAGTGTACCAAATAAAGATAATACAAATACTATTATTGATAAAGAAGGTCGTTTTCCATACCAATATAAATATGGAAGAAATGTTGGTGAAATTCAAGAATATGTTAAAGTTGTTCCCTTTAGCAGAGCAAATATATCGGCAGATATTTTAACTCGTTTTCAAAAACAGATTCCTTATGTGTATCAATTAATTCAAAATTTTGACCGCAATAACGAAAAAACAAAGATGTTACCTAAAGATAAAAAAATCTAAATTTTATAAAATCATTTCAGTAAACGGTATTACAACGTCATATCCTTTTTTCTTAAAATAAGCGGTTGTTTTTCCATTTCCTGTAGCTAATATAAAATCGCCGCCCCAAGCGCCTAAGCTTTTTATTTGTCCAAAATAATCTATAAAAAGGCGTTCTTGTATGGGTTTTATTCCGATAATTTTCGAAATAATTTGTTCGTGCTCTTGTATTAACTTTTCAAATGCAACAATAGTTTTTACAGTACAAATTTGTGTTGTTATTTTGGATATTTGTGCAATTAAATCTGTTTTATCCCCAGTAAATTTTCGATACATGGCAATAGCATCTCTACTATTTTGTTTTGCATTAAGATACACAAAATATAAATTATCTTTAAAAACAGGATTAAATTTAATAGACTCTATCAATGGTTTTTTGTTTTTTAACTGATACAAAATAGCCGTATTATTTTGCGCATTGGCAATATCATAAGCACTACCACCAAAAACGGAAAATTGTAATTTAAAAGCATTTATTTTTGCCCAACTAGCCACATTATTAATTAATGTAGATGAGGTTCCTAAACCCCAATTTATCGGAAAAGTAAGCATTGTTTTTACTTTAACAGCTTCTTTTTGTATTAAAAATTGCTTATTTTCTTTTTTAGCTTCCTTTAAAATTTGTTGTAATTTTTTTGCGGTTTCTTCATCAGAAAAAGTAGTGATTTGTAGTGATGGTAATTTAAATTCACACGCAAACCAAACATTTTCACTTTCATCAAAACTTTGCCAATACAATATAGATTCCTTAGAATTAGCTATAGTATTTACCTCTAAATTTTGACCAAATTTAGTTGGTAATGCTAAAGATTTAGCTCCATCTAGAACTAAATATTCACCAGTAATTAATAATTTTCCGTTACTATAAAATTTCAAAATCCGTTATTTTAAACAAAAATAGACAAAAAAAATCCTGATTGGTATGAAACCAATCAGGATTTATAAATAAGTTTAAAAATAATTATTTTTTAATTACTTTAAAAGTTCCAATAGCATCACCTACTTGTGCTTTTACAAAATAAGTACCATTAGCTAATTTTGACATATCAATCTTAGTTTCCAAAGCAGAAGGGTTTGAAGTTTTTACTTCTTGACCCAACATATTATAAATACTAATTGAAGTAATATTTTCATTAGCAGTCATTGTTAATTCATTAGAAGCTGGGTTTGGATAATAATTAAATCCTACAGTTTGTAAGTTATCTAGCGAAGCAGTAATAGTATCATTATCAAACCATAATAACTCATCTGTATTACCTGAAGAAGTTACAGCAATATCTTCATCACCATCACCATCAATATCTCCAGTATAAATTCCAGCTGGTGCATTTACAGTAGAAGGAATTATATGTTTTGTAAAAACGGGTGGACTTGCACCATTACTTTCAAACCAAACTAATTGATTAGCCGTTGTAGCAGAAGCAACAACATCTAAATATCCATCATTATTAAAATCGGCTGCTTGTGCAAAAGAAGCATAATTTGTAGTAGCATCTATTGTGTGTTTTGTAAATGTTGGTGTTAATGATGCACCATTATTTTCAAACCAAGCAACTTCATTTCCAACTGAGGCAGCTGCAAGAATATCAATATCACCATCACCATCCATATCTTCTCCATAAGCTGTAATTGCACCCATAAAAGTTGTTGTAATTGATTGTTTAGTAAAAACACCTGTGCCATCATTTTGATACCAAGCCAACTCATTACCACCAATTGATGTTGCTATTAGATCAACATCGCCATCACCATCTAAATCATTGGATTCTATCGAAGATGCCATTGAAAAAGAAGCGTCAATTACATGTTTTGTAAAGCCTAAAGTGGGACTTGCTCCATTACTTTCATACCAGGCTAATTCATTACCACCATAATTTGCAGTAGCTAAATCTATATTACCATCGCCATCAAAATCTCCACTTGTAGTATAATTAGATCCAGTAGCAGTACTATCTACAATTTGTTTTGTGAAATTTTCCGAACCATCATTAATAAATAAAAGTACTTTATTATCATTGTAGTCATTAACAGCTATATCATTATCTGCATCTCCATCAAAATCTCCAGAAATAACGTATAAACCACCAACCAAGGTGTTGTCAATAATATGTTTTGTAAAAGATTGACTTCCATTATTTTCATACCAAACCAATGCAGTACCAGGACTGTATGAAACTGCCAATAAATCTTTATCACCATCACTATCTAAATCTATAATAAAAGTAGAAGTAGCATTTAGTATATTTCCATCAACAATATTTTCAGTAAAGGTTTGTGAATTTATTATGGAACTTGTCATAAGTAAAAATAATAATGTAATTTTTCTCATAAATAGAATTTTAAGTATTAATAATAATCAAATATATAATAAAATAGTAAATAGTTTTAATTATCCTTATTGATAAGCGGTAAAAATAATAAAGATAAACCTCCCGAAATTATAATTAAAACGGTTTGTGCTGTCCACATAATCCATCCAAATGCTAAAGCAGCATTTTCAGAAACATGGTATAATGTTAAAACACCAGCTACAAAAGCAGGATAAACACCCAATCCTCCATTGGTTAATGCCATACTAATTGCGCCAATTACAAAACCAACAATAGTGGCTTCAAAAGGTAAATTTTTTGTTTCGGGAATGGCAAAGGTGACCACATAAAACATCAAGACATACATTGTCCAAATAAATAAAGTATGGAAAATAAAAGCTCCTTTTTTTTCCATTTTAAAGATGCTTAAAACACCTTCTTTTAATCCGTTTATAAAACCTTTAATTTTTAAAACAACCTTATTTTTAGACTTAGATAGATATTTATATAGTAACCAAAACACTAAAATGATTCCTCCTAAAATGAGTAGTTTTTTTGTTGGATTAGAGTTTTCGGAAAAAAGTTTTTCTTTAATTAAATCTGCCTGATATAAAAATGCAATAAAAATAATTAGTAATAACATGATTACATCTGCTATTCTTTCAGCAACAATTGTCCCAAAAGCTTTATCAAATGGAATATCTTCATACTTAGAAATGGTTGTAGCTCGTGCAATTTCACCTGACCTTGGAATGGTTAAATTTAAAAAATAAGATACAAAAACACTTAAAATACGATTTACAAATTTTGGTGTGTAACCCATTGGAGTCAACATATATTGCCAGCGTATTGCTCTAGAAACATGACTTAATCCACCTAGAAAAAGAGATAAAGCTACCCAAAAATAATTAGCAGTTTTAAAAGAATGTTTAATATCAACAATATCTTCTGGTTGTAGCTTAGATAAAGAATACCATATCAAAAAAAATCCCAATGCTATTGGGAGAACTATAAACACTATTTTTTTGAGGTTTTTATTCAACGATACTTATATTTTAAATGTGGTAATTACTAATCTAATAAATTTTTATCATTTGGAAAAACCAACGAAGGTTTAAACGTTTTAGCTTCTTCAAAATCTAAAATAGCAAATGTTATTAAAATAAGAACATCACCAACAGCTACTAATCTAGAAGCAGCACCATTCAATGTAATTTCTCCACTTTTTCTTGGTCCTGGAATTACGTAAGTTTCCAAACGCGCGCCATTATCATTATTTACGATAAGTATTTTTTCTCCTTCAATAATATTAGCGGCATCCATTAAATCTTCATCAATAGTAATACTTCCTATATAATTAAGATCTGCTCCTGTTACTTTTACGCGATGTATTTTCGATTTTACTACGGTTACTTGCATAGGGCAAAATTAAGTTTTTAGATACAACTTTTACTAATTTTTAATAAATCTTTTAAATTCTAATATTAATTTCACTTTAAACTACACATTATCTATAAAACTAAGATTATCTATTAATCGTATTTTTCCTGCAAAAACAGCTAAAAAACCTCTATATTTTTCATTTTCCTGCTTTTCCTGGACTATTTTTAATGTTTTTTCATTTGCAATAGTAAAATATTCTAATTCTAAAATGGGATGTTTTTTAAACTTTTTTTCTACCCATTTAGTTACTTTTTTAGCTGATTTAGTTTTAAATTTTTTCTTTGCTTTTTTAAGTGTTTTAAAAATAAACGGAGCAGCATCTCTATACTCTTTTGTTAACCTTGTATTTCTTGAACTCATTGCCAAACCATCTTTTTCTCTAAAAATACTACATCCAATAATTGAAACAGGTAAATTTTCTATTGCTACCAGTTTTTTTATAATTTGTAATTGTTGAAAATCTTTTTCACCAAAATATGCTTTATGAGGTTTCACAATTTCTAACAATCGTTTTACAATAGTTCCAACTCCATTAAAATGCCCATCTCTAAATTTGCCTTCCATTTCATGCTCAATACCACCAAAATTAAATTGTTTTGATGTGATGTTTTTGTCATAAATTTCTTGTACTGACGGTATAAAAACAACATCACAATTTACCGATTTTAATAATTCTAAATCTTGTTTTATTGTAATTGGATAATTATCTAAATCCGATTCATTATCAAATTGAGTAGGATTTACAAAAATACTTACCACTACAATATCATTTTCGGTTTTTGCACGCTTAATAAGCGATAAATGACCTTGATGTAAAGCGCCCATTGTAGGAACAAAAGAAATTGATTTTTTGTCTTTTAGTAAAAATAATTCTTCTTGAAGCGTTAAAATAGTTTCAAATACTTGCATTGTAAATGTTAATTAGTCGTTAAAAGGTTGTAAACTTAGTATTTTAAAGTTAAAATCAAGCAATTTTTCGTATTTTTGCATTCAGCTCCTTCTATAAAAGAATTGAGTTTATAATTAGTTGAAAAAAAGAAATGAATTATTTATATTCTTTTTTATAAAACAAACCACATGAAAGAAACTAAAATATTATATATATCATCAGAAATGATGCCATATTTACCTGAAACTAAAACCTCTAAAATGAGTTTTGAAGTGCCTCGAAAAATGAATCAAAAAGGGGCTCAAATTAGAGTATTTATGCCTCGTTTTGGAGTAATTAATGAACGAAGACATCAATTGCATGAGGTGATTCGTTTATCTGGTATGAATTTAATTATCAATGATATAGACATGCCATTAATTATAAAAGTTGCTTCTATCCAAAAAGAGAGAATGCAAATTTATTTTATTGATAATGATGAGTATTTTAAACGTAAAGCTGTTTTTACAAATGAAGATAATGAATTGTTTGATGATAATGATGAGCGTGCTATTTTCTTTGCAAAAGGAGTTATTGAAACGGTAAAAAAATTAAATTGGTCACCAGATATTATTCATCTTCAAGGATGGATGGCATCACTTGTACCTTTATATTTAAAAGAATATTTTAAAAATGATTCTTTATTTACCGATAGTAAAATTGTAGTTTCACTCTATAATGAACCTTTTGAAGGTGCGTTAAATGATGATTTTATTAATAAAATTGATTTTGATGGTATTGATGCTAAAAAAGTAGCAGCATTAAAAAACCCAACATTTGATAACCTATTAAAAGTAGCTATTGAAAACTCGGATGCTATTATAAAAGGAACTGAAACTTTTTCTGACGAAATAGAATCTTTTTTAGCAACAGTAGATAAACCTATTCTCGATTACAAATCCGAAGAAGAGTTTGTTGAAGCGTATATTGATTTTTATAAAAATCAAATTTAATTTTTTCTAATTTTTTATTATTTTGTATGACAACTAAAATTGTAACAATTTTTAAATATATTACTATTGTATCAATAGTATTATTAACTTCAACTTCTTGTGAAAAAGATTTTGAAAATGTTGGTGGAGACCTTGTAGATAACGGTGCTTTTAGTACTCTTAAAAGAGATATTGATGTACTTGCTTATTCAAAAAATATCAACTCATCTCGAGTAGATAATATTATTAATTTAAGTGCAGGGAAATCTAGTCCTGCATTAACATTGGGAGTTTATAATACACCAGAATTTGGTAATTTAAATGCGACTATATTAAGTCAAGTATTACTTCCAACAACCGAAATTGATTGGGGCGATAGTCCACAAATTGATGCTGTTTATCTAGAAATTCCTTATGATGCAACCAAAATTGAAAACGATAATGATGGAAAACCACAGTTTAAATTAAATAATATTTATGGAGATACTGGTGCTGCTTATCAAATAAAGGTTTCTAAATTGGCTACTTTTTTAAATCAGTTAAACCCATTAGATCCATCAGAATTAAATAAATATTATTCTGATGAATCATATAATATTGCTGATGAATTATATCCATCAACAGGTTTTATGCCAAATGCTAAAGATACTGTAATGTATTTTAACCGAGAATTATTAGATGTTGCAGCCAATGATTATAATCCAATAATAGTAGAAGACACTATTAAAAAAGATAAATTAAATCCATTTATTCGATTTCCATTAAATAAAACATTTTTTGAAACAAATTTTGTAAATAATCCAACACAAACCCAGTTTGAAGATCAAAATGATTTTTTAGCTTTTTTTAACGGAATCGCTATTGAAGCAACAGGAACAAACGGATCTATAATGTCATTAAATTTAACCAATGCCAATATAAATATTTATTACACCAATACCGAAATAAAAATAGAAGATGAAACTACTATTGATTTAAATAATAATGGTAATACTACAGATACTGATGTTTCATATCCTGTAAGAACAAAAAAGACGATGACTTTCCCGTTAAGTAAAACTACCAAAGGGATTAAAACAAATATATTTACAAGAGATTATGCAGGTTCTAATGCAGAAACACCGTTAAATACGCCAAATACAACCATAGGAGAGAAAAAATTATACCTTCAAGGAGCTGCGGGTTCTATGATTGAATTAGATTTATTTCACAATACCGATATTGATGCAATTAGAGATGAAAATTGGTTGGTAAACGAAGCTAGTTTAACTTTCTATATCGATCAGAATGCTAGTGGAAACAATGTTCCAGATAGATTACTACTCTATAAATTAGATTCCGATTTAGCAAATACTACTAATGAAAATGAGCATGTTCTTGATGCATTAACTCAAGGCGCATTCTTTAATGGTTTTTTACAAAACGATAGTGCTGATGAAGATGCAAATGCATTAAAATATAAAGTAAATATAACCGATTATATTTCTAAAATATTAAAACAAGATGATTTTACAGATGTAGAAAAATTGGGCTTAAAAATATTTAACGCTAATGATATTCCTCTTAGTCCAAACGATAAATTAATCGACGATTTTTCTTGGGATCCTAGAGGAGTTGTATTTTATGGAAATGATTATATTGCTACAGATGCCGATTTTGATAAAAGAATTCGCTTAGAAATTCACTATACCAAAGTAGCTAATTAAAATTAAAACACAAAGAATATGTGCGGAATTACAGGTTATATTGGATACAGAG
>Ga0256844_10000405_pt1 | contig 16606 bp, 19 predicted proteins | sample MusselsmetaG_FD_189100 | JGI IMG/M metagenome (GOLD analysis project Ga0256844, IMG submission 189100) | Mussel associated microbial communities from hydrothermal vent at the East Pacific Rise, Pacific Ocean - Mussels | ecosystem: Host-associated > Mollusca > Shell > Unclassified ... | reverse complement strand
AATTTTAGTACGGGCTTTAAAAGAGTTTTTGTGACCCAGTGAGAGGGTTGTTTTACTTGAGTAGTGTCCTTCAATGGGTTCAGATGTTGGAACAATTTTGTTTTTGCTCACTCTTCCCAGTTTACTTCTGCTTCTTAGTATTTTTAAAAATTGCGGAAGATACTCTTTTTTACTTATTTCATTCTCTGAACGTCTTATTTGAAGCAGTGCTGTTGCCAATTCAAGTGAAGCAATTTTCTCTTTTTTATTTAATGTTTCGATTTTACTTAAATTGTATTCGTCACTTTTAGCAAAAAATAATGCAACAGGGTTATCTTCAATACTTTGGCTTAAAGCTAAAACTTCGGCACGTTTAGAGGGACGATAGGTGGTTTTTTTTATTAAATTCTCATCAATAACGGCTCTAAGTGTGTCTATGGGAATGGCTTTATGGTTAAACTTATGCGTAAGGTTACTATTTTTTTTTGCAATTTCAAGAAGCCACAACAGATTATACGAACAATTTTCGGCTAAGAAAAAATAATCTGCATAAAAGTGGCGAACCTCAAAAATATGAAGTACCATTCTATCTATCTCTTCTTGTGATAAATCAAGCGTATACTCCCAAACATCACGCTGTTCTAAATAGGAATACTCTTTGAGCTTTTTATAATAAGGGTCAATAGAGTAACGCCCTTTATAGCCACCAAAAAGACCTTGATAGGCGTAGACAAAACCATTATCTTCAGTGGTTTGAGCAGCATAGTTCACAGCGTAAGAGAGTAAAGGAGTATCAGGGTTGTTGTCAATTCGCAAAAAAGTATGCCCAAAAGCAGAAGCAGGAGAGTTCATGTGTGCAGATGCCAAGACCAATGTAACATGTTTTGCTCCAAGTTCGTTTAACTCTTTATTCAATGCTATACATTTGGGTATGAAAATTGTCTCTTTTAATTTTGGAATTTGTTCTAAAATCCATGTAGAACGGGAAGGATAATGGCATAAGGTAGCGTTCTCATCATCACTTTTATCAAATATAAGCTTTTCTATGGTGGCTTTTAGTTCAGCTTTAGGGTTTGTTTTTCCCTCTTTTGCAAAAAAGAATGATTTATCATCTATTTCACTCTGGTTGTTTTTAAAATGAAGAAGCCTCTGCCACTGTTCTGTTTGTGAGAGTTTCTCTATTTGGTTTGAAAAGTTATGATTTGAAAAGAGAGGTATTGATATAAGAGGGAAGAGTAGTATAAAGAAACTTTGAATACGCATCTTCCGTTCTATTTAAATGGAATTAAATTATTTACCTGTAATAATTGTTTTTCCTGTAGAGTAAATACCTAGGATATTTGTCCCTTTCCAGTCTACACTAGAAACAGTTGAGATATTACCATTTCTTTTTGCAGAAGAAATACTACAATCACCTGTTGCAATAAGACCTAAAATATTTGTACATTCATCAGATTCGCCAGTTTTTGTAGCATCAGCAGAAACATTTGTAGCTTGATATGGTGCAATAGCATCACTATATATTAATGCGTGTGTTGGACGGATTGCACAACCAGAAAATAACACAGCTCCCAGTGTAGTAAGTAAAAAAAGTTTTTTCATAATTAACTCCTATTAAAATTATTTTGTAGTTAAAATTATAGCATAAGTAAATAAATTAATTAATTTATTAATAAAAGATATAATAACTTATTATATTGAAGGGTATTTTTAATGAAATTAACAAACAACCAATTGGCACTTTTTCATAAAAATGGGTTTTTACTGTTACCCAATTTTGCAGACAAAGCAGAGTGTGAAGCACTACTAGATATTGCTTATGTGCATTTAAAACATAAAATAGAACCCATTGAGACAGAAATAGGTTATGATTCTAAGTCTCAAGCCTACAGAACAGAGATTAGTGATTATTCTAGTATAGAAAAAGGGGCAACCGTTAGACGACTTCGACAGGTGTATCATCGAGATATTTTATTTAAAAATTGGATGGAAAATGAAAAAATACGTCCTATTCTAAAACAAATTTTAGCAGATGAGGTGGTTTTAACTCTTGCTCATCATAACTCTATTATGACAAAAATGCCAAAATATAGTACAGAAACCTCTTGGCATCAAGATAGACGCTATTGGTCTTATGATGGGGACAATTTAATAAGTGTTTGGTTAGCCTTAGGCGAAGAAAATACTCAAAATGGTGTTTTAGAATTTATTCCAAAAAGTCATACTATGAATTTTTCTACAGAACAGTTTGGAGAGAAGGAATATTTCGATATTAAACACCCGTTGAATATGTCACTTATAGAAACAAAGCAAAGTTTTTTGCTAAATAGAGGAGATGTTGTTATTTTTCACTCTAAGCTTTTGCATCGCGCTAACGCAAATAGAACCAATGAAGCTAAAATCTCATTTGTCTATACAGTTAAGGGAAAATCGATAAATGTCATCAAAAATAGCCGTTCTTCACAATATTCTGAAATTCTTTTGGATTAGACTTGACAACTTAAGATAAGATAAGCTATAAATCGTTTATATTAGATTATAAAATACATAATCTATAAACATAATTGATGTATAATGTTTACATTAATTTAAAAATTTACACAAGGATAAAACAATATGGCAACATACGTTGAATTAACTCAAGACAATTTCGAAGCAACAATCGCAGAAGGCGTAACAATGGTAGACTTCTGGGCTCCATGGTGTGGACCTTGTAGAATGATTGCTCCAGTGGTAGAAGAACTAGCAAGTGATTTTGATGGTAAAGCTACAATTGCAAAAGTAAACACAGATGAGCAACAAGAGATTTCTGTTAAATATGGAATCAGATCAATTCCTGCAATTCTTTTCTTTAAAGATGGTGAGCTTGTTGATCAAATGGTAGGTGCTGCTTCTAAAGACGCATTTGCTGAAAAAATTAACGCACAACTGTAGTAATTTGTTTTCAAGCTTCGGCTTGGGAACGCTATTAAAAATTATTTTAAACCCATACGCTTCAATCTCTTTTATCAATTTTATATTTCTCAAAATCTTCTACACAAAGTCTTTATAAAAATACTATAACATAGCACTATTATTTTCATAAAAATTTAAATAGAAATAGAATAAGTAAGGAATATAATTATGTTAGATTGTGCAATTATTGGTGGAGGTCCTGCTGGACTTACAGCTGGACTCTATGCGACCCGTGGTGGTCTTGAAAATGTAACGATGTTTGAAATGGGACTTCCTGGTGGACAGATTACCCAAAGTTCAGAGATTGAAAACTACCCTGGTTTTTTTGAACACGACAAAACAGGCATGGATTTTATGGATACATGGCAAAAACAGTGTTTTCATTTTGGATTAAAGCATGAGATGAAAAAAGTAGAGCGTGTAGCCAAAACAGGCAACCACTTTACCATTACCGTAGAAGGTGGAGAAACTTTTGAGGCGTTAACGGTGATTACATGTACAGGTTCTACTCCTAAAAGAGCAGGGTTTAATGGTGAAGCTGAATTTTTTGGAAAAGGGGTAAGTACCTGTGCTACATGTGATGGATTCTTTTACAAAAATAAACCAGTAACCGTTTTAGGTGGAGGAGATACAGCTTTAGAAGAGGCATTTTATCTCTCTAATATTTGTTCAGATGTTTATGTGGTTCATAGAAGAGATAAGTTTAGAGCAGCTCCACCGACATTGGATAGAGTTAAAAGAAGAGAGAATATTCATCTTGTTACCGATTCTGTAATAGAAGAAGCTTATGGTGGGATGATGGGGCTTGATGGTGTAAAAATAAAGAACATTAAAACCGATGAGATAACGCAAATGGAAAATACAGGACTTTTTGTATTTGTGGGGCATAATGTTAACAACTCTGTTTTAAAAGATGAAAATGGAGAATTCATCTGTGCGATGAATGATTGGGGTCAAGTAATTGTTGATCTTAGTATGAAAACAGACGTTGCAGGACTTTTTTGTGCAGGAGATATGAGAATTCAAGCTCCAAAACAGGTGGTTTCAGCAGCTGGAGATGGTTCGGTTGCTGCGTTACAGGTTATCTCTTATCTTCAAGAGTTGGCGTAACTTTTTTTTTAATCTTGGTCGGTAGCTACCGACCAAGATTACATCCAAGTTTAATATAATAAGAATTTAGATAAGATTCGGCTTTAAAGCGTTGATGAGTGAACTCTCATTAAGATTAGTTGTCAGTGCTTGTAGGTAGTTGCGTTCAGTAGGCAACTCACACAGTAAAATGTGTTCGGGATTAGTTACCCCATATATTGAAATTAAAAAACATTTCAAGGAATTAATATGACAACAATTAGACTTACAAGAATGGGTAGAAAAAAAATGCCATTTTACAGAATCGTAGTAACAGACAGCAGAAAAAGAAGAGATGGTGGTTGGATTGAATCAATTGGTCACTATAATCCAATGATTAAAGAAGATAACTTAACTGTTGACAGTGAAAGAATGGATTACTGGATTTCTGTTGGTGCTCAAATGAGTGACAGAGTTAAAAAAATTACAGGTAAATAGTCATTATGGTTGTTGATTTCGTTACAGAATATACCAAGCTTTTAGTAAGTCACCCTGAAGATATAGCTGTTTCAGTTAAAAATATCGAGGAGAATTACAATGAGATTACCATTGTCGCTAATAGCGAAGATGTGGGTAAACTTATTGGTAAAGAAGGACGAATGATCAACTCTATTAAAACGGTAATATCCTCTTGCAAAGCAAAAGGTGGAACAAATTACCGTGTTAATGTAGAAGCAAAAAAATAATTTAAAGTAGAAGAAGAGTATGAATCAACCACAACGTTTTTTTATAGCTCAGGTGGGTAAAACTCACGGACTTCATGGAGATTTAAAACTCCATATTCACACAGACTTTCCCGAACAATTCAAAGCAGGTCATACATTTCAATCAAGCTCAGGTCTGCTTGAAATTCATGAAGTAAATTTAACACGTAATATTATCTCATTTAAGGGATATTCAGGTGTGGATTATGCTAAAAAATTAACCAATACTAAGATTTATGCATCACTCGAAGAGACAAAAGAGAGATGTGAGCTTAAAGAGGGTGAACATTTTTGGTTTGAAATTGAAGCATGTTCTGTAATGGAAAATGATGTTGTTTTAGGAAAAATTTCTGAAATGCAACGTTTGGCTGATGTGGATTATCTGTTTATAGAGACCGACGTAAAGTTGGTAGAAGAGGGAATGGCTTCAACATTTTTAGTACCTTATATCGATAGATATATTGTAAAAAAAGATATGAGTAATAAAATTATCTTTACTAAAGATGCTAAAGAGATTTTAGAAGCCTCGTAGATGAAATTTTCTTTTGTAACACTCTTCCCTTCTATTATAGAAGGGTATTTTTCTGACTCTATTTTAAATAGAGCCATAGAAAATAAACAGATAGAAGTAGGGTATATTAACCCACGAGACTATACAAGTAATAAACATGGAAAAGTAGATCAGCCAATGATTGGTGGAGGTGCAGGAATGTTAATGACTCCTCAACCTCTTTTTGATACGATAGAAGCAGTTAAAAATGCCTCTTTAGATAAAGAAATTTATGTGATTGTTGCAACTCCTGTTGGAAAACCTTTTAGACAAAATGATGCAAAACGATTGGCAAATAAAGCACATGTTGTTTTTGTATCAGGGCGTTATGAAGGGATAGATGAACGTTTTATAGAAGAGGTAGCCGATGAGCTTTTTTCTATAGGCGATTTTATTTTAACGGGTGGAGAGTTACCTTCCATGGTTATGTGTGATGCAATTGCACGAAATGTAAATGGTGTACTGGGAAACAGTGATTCTTTGAGTGTTGAGAGCTTTGAGGCGTCAGCATTGGAAGCACCTTCCTTTAGTAAACCTAAGGTTTATAATGAAATTGGCGTTCCATCAGAGTTATTAAAGGGAAATCACGCTAAAATTTCGGACTTAAAAAATGCTATGGCAAAGTGTAAGACAAAATACTTTCGACCAGATATGCATAAACAGCTCTAAATAGTAGAGTAATAATACAAAGGTAGTATGATGAGAAATAAATATATTGAAAGCTTTGAACAAGCTCAATTAGAAAATAAAAGTGTTCCTGATTTTAGAGCAGGAGATACATTAAGAGTTGCTGTTAGAATTAAAGAGGGTGAAAAAAGTAGAGTTCAGAATTATGAGGGTATTTGTATTGCTCTTAGAGGTCAAGGAACAGGTCGTACAATGATGATTCGAAGAATTGGTGCTAACTCAGTTGGTGTTGAGAGAATTTTCCCAGTATATTCTGAAAGTATTGAGAGTATTACTGTACTTAGAAGAGGACGTGTTAGACGTGCTAAACTTTTCTACCTTAGAGCATTAAAAGGTAAAAAAGCTAGAATTAAAGAGCTTAGAAGAAAATAATTTTTTCTTTAAGTCTATTTCTCGCAGACTTTTTAAGAGGATTTTTATCCTCTTGCTCTTCTCTTTTATAATCCTCCATTTTTAATATTATTCGCTATAATTTCTAATTATTTATTTAAGGAATATTTGGTGGTCTTTCTACAAAAAATCGCACAACGCTTACTTTTAGTTTTTCAATTTATACTTGTTTTTCTTTTTATTCTTTTTGAAGAGATTATATGGGAAGGTATTGCAAAGCCTATTCAAAAGAAAATAGAGTCTTGGCATATTACTCAAAAACTTGAGCAACGCATTGTTTATACAAATCGTTACATCTTACTTCTAATTTTTACAGTTATTCTTTTAATTGTTGAAGGAGCAGGTATATTTGCAGGGATTCTTTTTGTTAACGGACAGATACTGTTTGGATTGCTACTCTACATTACCAAAATTCCAATTGCTGCATTTACCTTTTGGCTCTTTAAAGTCTCTAAAGAGAAACTTTTAAGTTTTGGTTGGTTTGCTTGGCTCTATAAAAAGATAATGAATGGTTTAGAATGGTTGAAAAGTTTAGAAATTTATAAATCAACAATTGCAATGATGTTAAATTTTAAAGAAAAAATAAAAAAGAATTGGAATGTGATTAAAGAGAGATATTTTTCTAAAGATAGCTCTTTTACAGAAGAGCTAAAATCATTTTATGCGTATATGAAAAATTTCAAGAATAGAAAAAAAGATAATAAAGTTAAAGATATAAAAGAGGAAAAAAATGACTAAATATGTTTTATTTGATACTGAAACGACAGGTAATCAAGCTGATGATAGAATCATCCAAATAGGTGCAATGGTAGTGGGAAGTAAAGGAGAAGTAGCAGTTTATGATGAGATGTGTTCTTCTGAAGTTCCTATCAAGATAGAAGCGATGGAAATACATAATATTACTCCTAATTTATTAGAAGGAAAAGCACCTTTTAAATCTACAAAATTTTGGAATGATTTGGGCTTTTTTAACAATGAAAATAACTATTTAATTGCTCATAATATTGCTTTCGATTTAGGGATGCTTCAAAAAGAGGGTTTTACGAATAGTATGAAACTCATCGATACCTTACGTTGTTCGAAGCACCTTTACCCTGATTCTGACTATCATCGATTACAGTATTTTAGATACTCTTTAGGGCTTTATAAAGAAGAAGCAAAAGAGGCACAAAAGCATAATATTACCATTAAAGCACATGATGCCATTGGAGATGTAGTAGTTATGAAACTGCTTCTCTCTAAACTTGTAGCCAAAGTAAAAGAACAATATATTGGTGTAAATCCAATGGTTAAACTTGAAGAGTTGACACGAACTCCTGTCATGATGAAAAGTTTTAAATTTGGAAAGTATAAAGGTGCAGAGATAGAAGATATTGCAAGAAGTGATGCAGGTTATCTTAAATGGATGATGAAATCTTTAGAACTCGATGAAGATTTAAAATATACACTTGAGTGTGTGTTAGAGAATGTATAAGGTTTTTTATTTCCTATTCTCTTCAAAATAAATAATTTTATTTGTTTTATTTGGTTGATAAAGTAATATTAAGTAAAGTCTGAGTTTCCTCTAGCTATTATAGTTTATAAACTATATATATAAGAAGGATAATTATGAAGATATTTATATGGACATTAACTTTTATTGCTCTTTTTGGACTAAGCAGTTGTGGAAAGAGCAGTGATGAAGCCAAGGAATTACAAACAAGAATTGTTAAGTTAGTAGGTATTCCACAGGAGATAGTAGCGAATATTTGTCAAGATGACAATAATAATAGTATATGTGAATCGATAGAACTTCAGGCAAAGGTCTCTTTTCGTAAAGGCGATAGTATGCAGACCATTTGGTCTAAGTTAACGCGAACTGCTGAAGGTCGATACCTTTTAGAGACTTATAATCCATCTAAACCACTTTTATTAGAATTGACAGACAAAAATAGTCAACATTTCACAAAAAAATTTACATTGCCTTTTGATGGATTTAAACCTGCTCAAGCAGAGAAAGAGTTGTCGATTTTAGAAGCGATGATTGATGCTGAGTATTTAACTGTTGATGATGTCAATGGAGTACGAGAGATGAATGATTCAGATGATTTTTATACAGCACTTTTAAAAGATTTTGAGATTAATCTGCAAACATTAAGTGAAAAAGATTTATCAACTCCTAGATCAGTGAATGCAAATATTAAAGAAGTTGCAGAAGAGTTACTTACTTATGGAATAAAAGATAGGTTACCTAATAGTATTAATGCCTGTAACAGCTCACAAAGGTGTATTGATAATATTTTAACACCTCTCTCAACTCAATTACAAATTGATGAAAATGAATCAAAAATCATTAGTGAAAACGAAACAAAACTCTTAAAGACATTGTTTGCTGGAAAAACACTCTATTCTGTCTACTCTGAAAAAGGAGAGCTTCAAATGGAGCGAGTCTCTTCAAACAGTGAGTTAACCCTTAATAGTTGGGAAATTTTACTTGGTTCAAATAAAGGAGAAAAAGGTACTGATAATATTTCTGTTGAAGCCAATCGATTAAAGGTCGGTGTTGACTATCATATTTTAGTTCATGAAACAAATGACTATATTTTACTAAATGACTTTAACAGTGATCATATTGTTATTGGAGAGACTAAACTTTACTTTAATGAAGCCAAAGCACGAGAAGAGTATGCTTCTCGCCAAATAGCAAATTCAGATAGTAAACAAGAACTTTTAGGAAAAACACTCTATCTTCTAAGTTTTGGAAATAGAAAGATAGAAGATACTTTTAGATTTACAACAAATAATAAAGTTTTTTTATTTCGTTCAGAAAAAGAAGTTAATTATACTCTCACTAATGATAAAATAACGATACCAACAATAAAACAATCATGGATTATCAAAGAAAAAACTACAGATTATTGGCTTTTAGGAGCTTATTATGAAGGAGAATTTTCTCATGATACAAGGGCTTATTTTAATGAAGCTAAAGCGCGTGAAACACTTAAGTCTGAATTAGAAATTGAGATAGAGGGAAAAACAAAATATTTTTTAAACTCTAAAGGGGGTACTGGAAATAGAACCTATAATAAAAATGGTACATATACAGGTTTTGTAGGTGAAAATAAAGTTAGTGGTACTTATAAAATAGAAGGTAATGTTATGACGCTTGTTCGTCAAAACACCACCATTGTCTTGACCTATCTTGGAAAAGAGGGAACGGTATTGAATTTTAATATTAGTATTAATGGAGGAGAAACATTTCAAACCTCTTCTTATGCAACTGAAAATGCTCGAAATGTAGCTCAGCCTGAAGAGGCGTAGATATTGGGATTTTTAATCCCAATATATTTTAAGATTTAACGTTTAAAGTAAGCTTTTCTTACAGCTTGTGCAAGTTGATGTACAGCCATAGCATAGTGGTCTTTTGGATTATATCTTGTTATGGCATAGAAATTTTTTGTCCCCCACCAGAGTTCATCTCTGGTATATCTGCTTAACTTAATAAGTGATACATTTCCTCTATATCCATAAAAACTAGAGCTGGGTCTTATACCCAAAGATTTCATGTGTCTTTGAGAGTAACTGCTTTTAAATCCTGTAGATAAACCATGAAATCTTTTTTTGTTGTAGTATGTTTTCATGGCTACAGGTATTTTGTTGTTCCATTTTCCACGTTCTAAAAAGTATTTGGCAATACTTCCAATGGCATCAGACTTATTAAAGAGGTTAATGTGTCCATCTCCATTAAAATCAACGGCATGTTGTCGAAAGGCTGTTGGCATAAATTGAGAAAGACCAAATGCTCCTGCATATGAGCCTTTTATTCTCTGAGGGTCAAGTTTCTCATCACGTATCATCAGTAGATAACTCTCTAACTCTCCTGTAAAAAACTTAGAACGTTTTTTAAACTCAATGGCTAAAGTGGTTAGTGCATCCATAACCGAGTGTGTTCCTGTATATCCACCAAAGTTTGTCTCTACACCAATAATTCCAATAATATATTCAGGGGCAACACCATATTCTTGAGTTGCTCTATTTAAATCATTTAAGTTTTCTTTCCAAAATGCAACACCTTTATTTATACGAGAAGAGGTTAAGAAATTGGAACGATATTTATCCCATGAGCCAACCATGGTTGCTTTTGAGTATTTTTTTTTAGGTTTTTTAAAGACATGATATTTTTCTAATGCTTTTGTATCTCTGCTTACAGTTGTAAAAATGGAGTTTAATACATAACGGTCATAGTGATGTTTTGAGACCATCATGTTAATAAATTTTTTAAGTTTATAATTGTTTCTATATGCTCCACCAAGATATTGACTTCTAGGAATATGATAATCAGGAATACGCTGTTCTACTACGACAGGCTCAGGAATAATGGTTGTTATGGTATTAAAAGGAGAATTATTACTAACCGTAGGATAATTATTTATAGGATATGTTGTAGTAGGTGTCTCTATGGGATATGTTCTAGCAATAGGGTAAGTAGGGACAGCTGTTGGTTGTGTTGGATAGTAAGTGGTGTTCTGGGTAGGTACTTGTACAGCAGTAGCAGGTTGTTCTCTTGGAACACAACCTGTAGATGCTAAAAGTAGTGGAACAAGAGTCAATGTTGGTATGATTCTCATGTTAAAATCCTTTTTTCTTGAATTTTAACATAACTTTGTGAATAATAGTTGTTGTTTAATTAAATTATTAATTAAAGATAATTGTTTTTAAACTCCACATAACGGGTTGCAGAAGCATAAAGTTCTTTGACTTCAGCATCGGTTAGTTCTCTAATACGTTTAGCAGGGCTTCCCATAATAAGACTTCGTGGTGGAAAAACTTTATTTTTTGTAACCAAGGAACTTGCTCCCACAATAGACTCTTTACCAATCACCGCACCATCTAAAATAGTAGCAGACATACCGACTAAACAAGCATCTTCAATGGTGCAACCATGTAGCATTACCCTATGACCAATGGTTACATCACTTCCAATAATAGTAGGGTTTCCATCACTCATATCGGCTTTTTTATGATGGGTTACATGTACCATTGAGAGGTCTTGAATACTGGTTCTATCACCAATACTAATAGAGTGTACATCTCCTCTAACCACACAACCAAACCAAATGGATGAATCTTCTCCAATGGTTGTTCTTCCAATAACTGTTGAACCTTCTGCGACCCATGCACCTTTTTTTAGGTTGGGTGTCCACTCTTTGTATTTAATTAACATTTTTAATCCTTTAGCACTTTTTTTGCCAATTGTTTTACATATTCTGGTGTTTCTTTTTTATTTTTATCATGTATCTTAGTAATATACTCTTCTAAAATTTCATGATTGTTAATTACTTTATCATCATTTTGTTTAATATGTTTATATTCCCCTGAACTTTTAAGTTTCCAACGTAAAACATTGTCCTGAAGTTGCAAAGAGAGTATCTGTTTAATTTTTTGAACAAGAGCAGGTTCTGTAATGGGTGTTAAAATTTCAATACGACGAATTAAATTTCTAGGCATTAAATCGGCACTTGAAATATAACATTTGTTCTCATCATGTTTAAAATAGTAAATTCTTGGATGTTCAAGATATTTACCAATAATAGAGTAGACAGAGATATTTTCACTCACTCCTTTGACTGCTGGTCTTAATGCACAAATACCACGAATAATAAGCTCTATTTTACAACCTTTTATAGAAGCTTTGTAGAGTGCTTGAATAATATCAGGGTCAACCAAGGAGTTGGCCTTTAAAATAATTAACCCTTTCTCTTTATGAGAGGCTTCATGTTCTATCATTTTAATAAGCTTTGGTTTAATATGTTCTGGCGATAAAGTTAAGGTATCGAGTTTACTATGGTCAGAGAAACCTGTAATAAAATGAAAAAATTTGGTTACATCGGTATTAAACTCTGTTTTGGTTGTAAAGTAACTCATGTCCGTATAGATTCGTGAAGTAGCAGGGTTATAGTTTCCTGTTCCTAAATGGACATACGCTTGAAGCTTTTTACCTTGTCTTTTCGTGACTTGAGCTACTTTGGCATGAACTTTAAGTCCTTTAATCCCATAAATAACATGCGCTCCAGACTCTTCGAGTTTTCTTGCCCAATGAAGATTGGTCTCTTCATCAAAACGGGCTTTGAGTTCAACCAAAACAGTTACTTGTTTTCCTGCTTTTGCAGCTTTTATAAGTGCTTTTACAATAGGAGAATTTTTTCCAACACGATAAAGGGTCATACGCATAGAGAGGGTATTGGGGTCTTTTGCTGCCTCTTGGATAAATTGAACGATAGGATCAAAACTCTCATAAGGATGGTATAGCAGAACATCTTGTTTTTCGATGGTTTTAAAAATATCATGGTCTTCATCAAAAGGAGGAAGAATTTTAGGACTGTAGTTGGGCAGTGTCAAGTGTGCTAAAGTCTCTTCGTTGACAATATTCCAAAGTGTTCCTAAGTTTAGAGGCATGTTATAGTAGTAAATATCATGAGGATCAAGTTTTAAATGGGTGGTTAAAAATTTAAGAAGAGATGGCTCAGGATTGTCCATCAGTTCCAGTCGAATGAGTACCCCTCTATTTCTTGAACGTAATCCCTCTTCCATAATCTCAATAAAATCATCAGCCTCTTCCTCTTCTATTTCAAGGTCAGCATTACGTGTAACCCTAAATGGAATAGAAGCTATTTTTGTCATTCCTTGGAAAAGTTCACCTGAAAAGTGGTCAACAACACTCTCTATGGGGACATAACAGTGGTTTACTTGTAAAAAACGGGGTAAAATTCTAGGAATACGAATAAGACCATGTTTTATATTTCCTTTAGAGTCTTCAAGTTTTAGTGCAAGAGCAAAACTTAAATTGTTTAAGTGTGGAAAGGGGTGCATTGCGTCAATGGCAATAGGCATAATAACAGGGTAAATCTGTTCAAAAAATTCTGTTTTAATTGTCTCTTGATGTTTAGATGTGAGTTCATTATAGTTTCTAATGGCTACCCCATGCTCTTTAAGTTCACTCATGATATTTTGAAAAGAGGACTCTACTACTTTTTGCTCTTTGTGAATGGTTTTATGAATGGTTTTTAGCTGTTCTGTTGGGGTTAGTTTGTCTATGGCTGTCTCTTGAACTCTTGCTTTAAGCAATGTTTTCAGTCCTGCGACACGAATCATATAAAATTCATCAAGATTTGTGCCATAAATGGCTAAAAATTTCATACGTTCTAATGGGGGTAGAGATTTATTTTTTGCTTGTGCAAGTACACGTGTGTTAAATTTTAGCCATGAGAGTTCACGGTTAAAATAGAGGTCAGGGGAGGTTAGGTCAATGCTCATGAATTACCCTTAAATTTTTATTTATATTATATTATATCACGTCGGCTGAAGCCAACCCTACGTGTTTAAAATGTTATATCATATCAAAGCTGTAGGGTTGGCTTTAGCCGACAACGATTCACAACTTTTTTATTTTCGCAATCTGGTCACGCAACCTTGCAGCCTCTTCAAATTCCAAGTTTTTAGCAGCCACCAACATTTTAGCTTTTAGCTCATTGACTATTTTTTTTCGTTCAGCTTTTGGCATTCTATCTATTTTACTCTGCTTATTATAAAGCTCTCCAGCATCATCTACTTTTAAATCAGTATCAAGCTCTCGAAGCGTGGTTTTGGGTGTAATTCCATGTTTCTCATTATATAGCATCTGTGTTTCACGACGTTGAGAAGTTATATCAATGGTCTCTTTCATAGAGTTGGTAATACGATTGGCATACATTAATACCCGACCATTAGAGTTTCGTGCAGCCCGTCCTGAGGTTTGAATAAGAGAAGTGGTTGAGCGTAAAAACCCCTCTTTATCAGCATCTAAAATAGCCACCAAACTAACTTCTGGTAAATCAAGACCTTCTCTAAGTAGGTTAATTCCGACCAAAACATCAAACTCTCCCAAACGTAAAGAGCGAATTACTTGGTTACGTTCAATGGCATCCAAATCAGAGTGCATGTAACGTACACGAAGTCCCAAATCGTTGTAGTAGTTGGTTAACTCTTCTGCCATTTTTTTAGTCAATACGGTTACTAAAATCCGTTCACCTTTTTCTATAACAGGCTTCATTCTATCATGTAAATTTTCAACTTGATAGGTACTTGGAATCACTTCAATGGGAGGGTCAAGCAGACCTGTTGGGCGTACCACTTGTTCTGCCACCACGCTGGAGAGTTCAATTTCTAACTCTTTGGGCGTGGCAGAGACAAAAAGAAAATAAGGAGGTTTATTAATGTATTCATCAAACATTAAAGGGCGATTGTCTAAAGCCGAGGGCAATCTAAATCCATGCTCTACCAAAACCTCTTTACGACTTCGGTCTCCTGCATACATTCCCCTAAATTGAGAAAGTGAAACATGAGACTCATCGACAATAACCAAATAGTCATCGTGCATCGCTTCAAAATAGTCCATCATGGTAAAAGGAGTTTCACCCTCTGCTTTTTGGGTTAGGTGTCGAGAGTAGTTCTCAATTCCTTTACACATTCCTGTAGCTTCTATCATCTCTAAATCAAACTCAACACGCTGTTTTAAACGGTTGTACTCTAACATTCTGTCTTCTTTTTGGTAATAATTTAAACGTTCTCCAAGTTCAGTCTCTATACTTTTAACAGCAATGGCTAACTTTTCTTGAGAGACTATAAATTGATTGGCTGCGTAAACTGTTGCCTCTTTAAAGTGTTCTATCTTTTCGCCTGTGAGTGTATTAAAGGTATAAACATCTTCAATTTCATCTCCAAAAAACTCTACGCGTATGGCAAACTCTTCATTATAAGCAGGATAAATATCTATCACTTCACCATTAACTCTAAAATCTCCACGGTCAAAAAACTCATCATTTCGTTTGTATCCCATCTCTACCAGTTTTAGTAGTAATGCTTTTTGAGCATACTCTTCACCCACGATAAGTTTTTGAACAATGCTCTTATAATCTTCTGGTGAACCCAAACCATAATTGGCAGAGACAGAAGCAATAACAATTACATCTTCATGAGAAAGTAAAGAAGCAGTCGTAGAGAGTCGTAACCGTTCCAGCTCTTCATTAATAGATGAATCTTTCTCTATAAAGAGGTCTTGACGAGGAATATAGGCTTCAGGCTGATAGTAGTCATAGTAGCTAATAAAATACTCCACATGATTATTAGGGAAAAAAGTTCTAAATTCGCTGTAGAGCTGGGCAGCCAAAGTTTTGTTATGGGTCATAATAAGTGTTGGCTTTTTGGTGGCTTCTATCACTTTAGCCATGGTATAGGTTTTTCCCGAACCAGTAACCCCTAGTAGGGTTTGGTAACGGTTTCCTGCTTGAATAGACTTTGTTAATGTTTTAATAGCAGAAGCTTGATCTCCTGCTGGTTGATAGGGACTTGATACAGTAAATGTTGGCATAAATTGTTTCTTTAATAAATTTTATTTTCTATTAAGCTGAAAGGAGTTTGTCTAATTTTGAAGTAATTTCTTGCATATTTTCTTCTTGTTCTAACTTCATACTCAGTCGTATCTCTTCAGCTTGTTTAAGTAGTCGAATCTCTTCTTTTAAGCGAAAGTTTTCGGCTTCAAGCTCTTTATATTTGTTTAAAATCTCTTCAAATTGTTGTAGCAATTTATCTAATAAAGCCAAGAGTCCTCCTTTTTAATGGTACTATATGATATATTATATATATTAATTATACATTAAATCTCAAATTATTGCTATAATCATAACACAATACAAAGGAGTTTTTATGGAAAAAGTTGTTTTTAGTATAGGTGGAAGACGATTTGATGTTGAACTAGAAGATGCTTTTGCACAATATATAAAGCAAGATTTATTTGATAATAATATAACCTCAGATAGAGATAATGAACCCACTAAACTACTACAGCTCTACTTAAAAGCAATGAAACGAAGTCATGACCAAGAGGAACAGATAAAAACATTTATGGTTGATAATTTAGGAACAGAGTAGTCTTAAATCTCTTAATATTAAATTTTTTTTAAATAAAAAATCTAAATTAAGCTTTTTATATTAATTTTTGATTTATAATACTCCCAGTTCATAAAGACAAAGAAAAAGAACTATAATTTATTCAAGGAGTATTTATGACAAATACAAACAATGTTTCAACAAAAAAAGGTTTTACAATGATCGAATTGATCTTTGTAATCGTAATTATCGGTATTTTAGCAGCAGTTGCAATCCCAAGATTGGCAGCTACTAGAGATGATGCAAAAAT
>Ga0256844_10000404_pt1 | contig 16617 bp, 11 predicted proteins | sample MusselsmetaG_FD_189100 | JGI IMG/M metagenome (GOLD analysis project Ga0256844, IMG submission 189100) | Mussel associated microbial communities from hydrothermal vent at the East Pacific Rise, Pacific Ocean - Mussels | ecosystem: Host-associated > Mollusca > Shell > Unclassified ... | reverse complement strand
ATAACGTGCAGATGGTGGTGACTTTAATAGCACCGATTGCGATGGAAGACGGTTTACGTTTTGCGATTCGTGAAGGTGGTCGTACTGTAGGTGCGGGTGTTGTTGCCAAGGTTATTGAATAATAACGATTGACTAACCGCTTCTAGCGATAAAAGCTTCCCTGAATAAAAGCTTTGAATTTCATTGTCTGCACTGGATAGCATATTCATTGCAGACAAACAAAACAAATGCCAATCTGTTTTGCCGGAATATTATTCAACTCTAGGCTAGTAGCTCAATTGGCAGAGCACCGGTCTCCAAAACCGGGGGTTGGGGGTTCGACTCCCTCCTGGCCTGCCACTTTATCGGATTTAGCATGGTGATGCTCAGGCTGCCATGCTGTATCTCGTACAGACATACTCATATAAATAAAGTTCTGAGAAAGTGTTTTTTCAAATGGACTCAATTAAGCATTCAGATAATTTAATGGCAGATAAAATAAAATTAATTTTTGCACTCTTGGTGGTTGCAGCTTCTCTTTTCGTTTACTACACACAGGATGAAATATCTCTGTTATACAGAGTTCTTGGTGTTGTTGCAGGTGTTATTGTTGCCTTTCTTATTGCTGCAAAAACAGAAAAAGGTGCATCCAGTATTGCTTTTGTTCGTGCCTCTGTAGTAGAAATGAAAAAAGTCGTATGGCCAAGTAAGAAAGAGACAACACAAACAACATTAACCGTAGGTGTTATGGTTGTTGTGGTGGGCATTATTCTCTGGACTTTTGATCAGGTAATTGGTTGGGGCGTTCGATTATTGACAGGTCAGGGATAATAAAATGTCATTACGCTGGTATGTAGTACAAGCCTTTTCAGGCTATGAAAAATCGGTAAAACGTTCTTTAGAAGAACGTATTATTCGTTTTGATATGCAATCAAAATTTGGTGAAATTCTTGTTCCAACTGAAGAAGTTGTAGAAATGAGAAATGGTAAAAAACGCAGAAGTGAACGTAAATTTTTCCCCGGTTATGTGCTTGTTGAAATGGAAATGGATGATGCAACCTGGCATTTAGTCAAAGATGCACCCAGAGTGCTTGGTTTTATCGGTGGTAAAAAAGATGAACCAGCACCCATTAGTCAAAAAGAAGTTGACTCTATTTTAAATCGAATTCAGGAAGGCACAGACAAGCCAAGACCGAAAGTCTTATTCGAGGCAGGTGAGTTGGTACGTATTATTGATGGACCATTTAATGACTTTAATGGTGTGGTCGAAGAAGTTGACTACGATAAGAGCAGAATGCGTGTGTCAGTCAGTATTTTTGGACGCTCAACGCCTGTTGATCTGCAATTTATACAGGTAGAAAAAACCTAAACGCCAGCTTAGACTATCAATCATTAGTACCTATTTTCATCTCTTATCTCAAAATAACAAGGGATGACTTAAAAGTAACAGTGATAGAAAAATATTTTAATAGCGTCATAATTGATAAAATTGTGGCGCTATTGTTGTTTGTCAGATATAATGTCTGGCTGAATTAACAGGGGAGCCTGTGAGCAAATTTTCTGCGCTTACACATCAGGGCGATATCACCCATTAAGAGGAAATTATGGCTAAAAAAATTGAAGCATATATTAAGCTGCAGGTTGCCGCAGGCTCTGCAAACCCTAGTCCACCAGTAGGTCCGGCTCTGGGCCAGCATGGTGTTAACATCATGGAATTTTGTAAAGCATTTAATGCCAAGACTGATAGTCTTGAAAAGGGCATGCCCGTGCCTGTGGTCATTACGGTATACAATGATCGCAGCTTTACTTTTATCACCAAAACACCACCTGCTGCGGTGTTACTGAAAAAAGCTGCAGGTATTAAGAGTGGTTCAGGTGTACCTAATCGCGATAAAGTCGGTAAGGTAAATCGTGCACAATTAGAAGAAATAGCGAATACCAAGATGGAAGACCTTTCTGCTGCCGATATGGATGCAGCTGTACGTACTATCGCTGGTACTGCCAGAAGTATGGGTATTGAGACAGAGGGAGTTGAATAATCATGGCTAAATTTTCTAAAAAGAAAAAGTTAATTAATGAAAAGGTTGAGCTGGGTAAATTCTACGGTTTTACAGAAGCAGTTGAATTATTGAAGTCTTTACCTGCTTCTAAATTTGAAGAATCATTTGATGTCAGTATTAACCTGGGTGTTGACCCACGTAAATCTGATCAAAATGTACGTGGTGCCTGTGTACTACCTAATGGTACGGGTAAGACAGTACGAGTAGCTGTGTTTGCCCAGGGCGATAATGCTGCCAAGGCAACAGAAGCTGGCGCGGATGTGGTTGGTTTTGAAGACCTGGCTGAACAGATCAAAGGTGGCGATCTTAATTTTGATGTGGTTATTGCTACTCCGGATGCCATGCGAGTTGTTGGTCAACTGGGTCAGATCCTTGGTCCACGCGGTTTAATGCCGAACCCAAAAGTAGGCACAGTTACTCCAGATGTGGTGACTGCTGTCAATAATGCAAAGGGTGGTCAGGTCCGCTTCCGTGCTGATAAGGGTGGTATTATTCACTGTTCTATCGGTAAAGTGAATTTTGATGCTGCTGCACTGCAAGGTAATCTTGAAGCATTGGTAATTGATCTGCAAAAAGCCAAACCAGCTTCAGCGAAAGGCATTTATCTGAAAAAAATAAGTGTTTCAACTACACATGGTCCAGGCCTGATAGTTGACCAGAGCAGTATTGCTCTTAAATAGAATTAATAATATCCATTAACTCCACCTCCCAGAGGGAGTAAATGGACGGATACCAAGTAAAAAGAACTTTGGTTTATCGTGATAAGCGGTAAACGTCAAAGACCGTGGGTGACTCGCGCTTAATTTTCTTATTATTAAGAAAACCCACGCAGACGGTGTAATTCAATATGCTCCTCGGATGCTTTAGAATCATCGTTAAATGATTGCCCTCAATGGTCACTAAGACAGAAAATGTTTTGCTGATAGTTAAAGGGCAATTATCTGAAACCTGTTTGACTACTATTTTAAAATAGTAAATCAAACATAAACGAGAGGTGAGTTGTAGTGGCTTTATCTATTGAAGGTAAAAAAGCGATTGTCGCTGAAGTAGCTGAAATAGCCGCTAATGCACACTCTGTCGTCGGTGCTGTTTATCAGGGTATTGAATCAAACGAAATGAATGACTTACGTGCAAAAGCACGTGCTGATGGCGTTTATCTTCGTGTGGTTAAAAATACGTTGGCAAAACGTGCCGTAGAGGGTACAGATTTCGAATGTATTCAAGATGAACTGACCGGTTCTCTGGTGCTTGCGTTTTCGCAGGAAGATCCAGGTGCTGCAGGTCGTGTTATCTCCGAATTTGTGAAAGAAAACAAAAAGATGGAAGTAAAAATCGTCTCAATTGGCGGTAAACTACTTGCACCTGAAGATGTTGTTGTGCTTGCTAAGATGCCTACTAAAGATCAGGCAATTGGCATGTTGATGTCTGTTATGAAAGCACCTATTTCGAAATTCGTTCGTACTCTGGCAGAGCCGCATACGAAACTGGTTCGTACTATCGCAGCTGTTCGCGATCAGAAGGAAGCAGGTTAAGGCTTGTTAGCTAATTAAAGCTTACGATATAACTTTATTTTGAATATAAGTTATATGAATTTTAATTGAATGGTAAACCAACCAGTTATTTGATTTATTCAAAGCTGAGTAAACAGAAATAACTAGAAAATTTTGGAGTTAAAAATGGCTGTAACTAAAGACGAAATGTTAGATGCAATTGCTAATATGTCTGTAATGGAAGTTGTTGAACTTGTTGAAGCAATGGAAGAAAAATTTGGTGTGACTGCTGCTGTTGCTGTTGCTGCTGCACCTGCTGCTGGCGGTGATGCTGCTGGTGCTGCTGCTGAACAATCTGAATTTGATGTGATTTTAGCCTCTATTGGCGATAAGAAAGTTAACGTCATTAAGGCTGTTCGTGCTATCACAGGTCTTGGTCTTAAAGAAGCTAAGGGCATGGTTGACGGTGCTCCTACTGCAGTTAAGGAAGGCGTTGATAAGGCTGAAGCTGAAGACGTTAAGAAGCAGCTTGAAGAGGCTGGTGCAACTGTCGAACTTAAGTAAGACAACGCACTTTTATCGTACCGCTTATTTGCTCAGGCAAATCAGCGGTACGATAAAAAAGAAAATGGCTGGTGGTCTTGACCATCGGCCTTTTTCCGTTTCTAAATATAGTGTTTTTAGCAACGGCTTTATGATGAATTATTTGAACTATTGATCTTGCTGCCCACTACTGTGCTCAGGGCGAATAATTGAAATAACTCGAATGTAAATTTAATTAAATTACATACACGCTTAGAATAGCCATAATTCTATTATGGCTTTAAACATAGACAGCTCGGGAATATAAATGGCCTATTCATTTACAGAAAAAAAACGTATTCGTAAAAATTTTGGTATCTCTAAAGGTATCATGGATGTACCCTATTTACTTGCTATACAACTCGACTCATTCCGTAAATTTTTACAAGCCGATGTCAGCATTGACGGTAGAAATGAAGTGGGTCTGGAGGGCGCTTTTAAATCTGTTTTTCCAATTGTTAGCTTTTCCGGAAATGCCGCACTTGAATATATTAGTTATCGTCTTGGCAAGCCTGCGTTTGATGAGCGCGAGTGTCGTACCAGGGGGGTAACCTACTCTGCACCATTGAGAGTTAAACTGCGTCTAATCATCTATGATAAAGAATCCAGTGCCAAAAACAAAAAAGTAAAAGATATCCGTGAGCAGGAAGTTTTTATGGGGGAAATCCCATTAATGACCGGTAATGGTACTTTTATTATTAACGGTACTGAGCGTGTAATTGTTTCACAATTACATAGAAGTCCGGGTGTGTTTTTTGATCATGATAAAGGCAAAACTCATTCTTCCGGTAAATTATTATTTAATGCCCGGGTGATCCCTTATCGTGGTTCATGGTTAGATTTTGAATTTGATCCTAAGGATAATGTTTTTGTCCGTATTGACAGACGGCGTAAACTGCCGGCTACCATTCTACTGCGAGCATTAGGCTATGAGTCTGAACAAATGCTGGATATGTTCTTTAATTTTGAACATTTCAAGCTTTCAGACGGTGTAGCAGAACTTAAGCTGGTATCAGAGAGAATGCGTGGTGAAACCTTCGGCTTTGATATTAAAGACAAGAAGGGTAATGTTATCGTTGAACAGGGACGTCGAATTACTGCCCGTCATGTCAAGCAAATTGAAAAGTCAAAAATGAAGTATATTCAAGTTCCTCTTGAAGTCCTTCATGGTAAGGCTTTGGCCACTAATCTGGTCGATAGTGATAGTGGCGAAATCATTGCCAACGCCAATGATGAACTCACAGAAGAATTATTAGAAAATATAATTGCTGCAAATATCACAGAGTTGACAATACTCTATACCAATGATATGGATGCCGGCCCATATATTTCAGAGACTTTACGCATCGATCCATCATCCACACAACTTGAAGCTCAGGTTGAAATTTATCGTATGATGCGTCCGGGTGAGCCACCGACCAAAGAAGCTGCAGAAGCATTATTTGCTAATTTGTTTTTCACTGATGAGCGTTATGATCTGTCTGCTGTTGGTCGTATGAAATTTAATCGTCGCATAGGTAAGGAAGATTTGACTGGTGCAGGTATTCTGTCAAATGATGATATTATTGCGGTAATCAATACCTTATTGGATATTAAAAATGGTAAGGGTGTTGTCGATGATATTGACCACCTGGGTAACCGGCGTGTGCGTAGTGTTGGTGAAATGGCAGAAAATCAGTTCCGCGTGGGTCTGGTACGAGTCGAACGTGCTGTCAAAGAACGTTTGACTCTGGCTGAAGCGGATAATTTGATGCCTCAGGAACTGATTAATGCAAAACCGGTATCAGCAGCAATTAAAGAGTTCTTTGGTTCCAGCCAGCTTTCACAGTTTATGGATCAAAATAATCCTTTATCTGAAATTACTCATAAACGTCGTGTTTCAGCACTAGGCCCCGGTGGTTTGACCCGTGAACGTGCCGGTTTTGAAGTGCGTGATGTACATCCTACGCATTATGGTCGAGTCTGTCCGATTGAAACTCCTGAGGGACCGAATATTGGTCTGATTAACTCCTTATCTGTATATGCCCGTACTAATGATTATGGTTTCCTTGAATCACCTTATCGAAAGGTGGTTGATAGTGTGCTGACTGATCAGATTGATTATCTCTCAGCAATTGATGAGTCTGAGTTTGTGATTGCTCAGGCAAATGCCACTATTGATGATAATGGCAAGCTGATTGATACACTGGTGAATTGTCGGCATCTGAATGAGTTTGGTACTCAGTCACCTGACAAAGTGAACTATATTGATGTTTCACCCAGACAGATTGTATCGGTTGCCGCATCGATGATTCCCTTCCTGGAACATGATGATGCTAACCGTGCTTTGATGGGCTCAAATATGCAACGCCAGGCAGTACCTACATTGAAGGCAGATAAGCCTTTAGTTGGTACTGGTATGGAACGCACAGTGGCAATAGACTCCGGTGTGGCGGCGATTGCCCGTCGCGGTGGTATTATTGACAAGGTAGATGCTTCACGTATTGTTATTCGAGTCAATGATGACGAAACCCTGTCGGGTGAATCGGGTGTTGATATTTATAACCTGACCAAATATACCCGTTCCAACCAGAATACCTGTATTAATCAGCGTCCTCTGGTCATGGAAGGTGATTTAATTGCCCGTGGTGATGTGTTGGCAGATGGTCCTTCCACCGATATTGGTGAACTGGCGCTGGGGCAAAATATGATGATTGCCTTTATGCCCTGGAATGGCTATAACTTTGAAGATTCTATTCTTATTTCCGAACGTATGGTGGAAGAGGATCGCTTTACCACAATTCATATTGAAGAATTAACCTGTATTGCTCGTGATACCAAGTTAGGTTCCGAAGAAATCACCAGTGATATTCCTAATGTGGGTGAATCGGCACTGGCCAAGCTGGATGAATCCGGTATTGTTTATATTGGTGCTGAAGTAAAAGGCGGTGATATTCTGGTCGGTAAAGTGACCCCTAAGGGTGAAACCCAGCTAACTCCAGAAGAAAAATTACTACGTGCTATCTTTGGTGAAAAAGCATCTGATGTTAAGGACACTTCTTTACGAGTATCCGGTAGCAAAGTCGGTACAATTATTGATGTACAGGTGTTTACCCGCGATGGTCTGGAAAAAGATGCACGCGCTAAGTCTATTGAAGAAGATGCTTTGACTGCAGTACGCAAGGATATGAGAGATCAGTTCCGTATTGTCGAAGAAGACACTTATAGTCGAGTGGAACGTATTTTGCTAGAGCAGATCGTTGATGGTGGCCCGGGTCTGAGTGCAGGTGATAAAGTGACTGCTGAGATCCTGACAGAAATTCCACAGCGTAGTAAATGGTTTGATATTAAGCTGCGTGATACCGAGCAACAGGAGCAATTACAAAAACTGTCAGAACAATTGGAAAATTCCCGACAGGAATTTGATGAACACTTCGAAGAAAAACGCCAGAAGATAATTGCCGGCGATGATCTGGCTCCAGGTGTATTGAAGATGGTTAAAGTCTATATGGCTGTTAAACGTCGTATTCAACCCGGAGACAAAATGGCCGGGCGTCATGGAAACAAGGGTGTTATTTCCACTATCGTACCAGTTGAAGACATGCCTTATCTTGAAGATGGCAGAACAGTCGATATTGTGCTGAACCCTCTGGGTGTACCTTCTCGCATGAATGTTGGTCAGGTACTTGAAACTCACCTTGGTTGGGCTGCCCGAGGACTGGGTCTGAAAATTGGTGATATGCTGCAGGAAAAAACTGAACAGGCAGAAAGAATAAGCAAACTGCGTAAATACCTGCATGAAATTTACAATGAAAGTGCGGGTGTTAAGGAAGACCTGGATAGTCTGACGGATGAAGAAATCATTAAACTCTGCGACAACCTTAAAGGTGGTGTGCCTATGGCAACACCGGTATTTGATGGTGCCGCAGAAAGCGAAATCAAGCGTATGCTTGAGTTGGCTGGTTATGATGAATCGGGTCAGTCAACATTATACGATGGCCGTACAGGTAATAAATTTGACCGTCCGGTGACTGTAGGTTATATGTATATGCTCAAACTCAACCATCTGGTTGATGACAAAATGCATGCCCGTTCAACCGGTCCATACAGTCTGGTGACTCAGCAGCCTCTGGGTGGTAAAGCTCAGTTTGGAGGACAACGCTTCGGAGAAATGGAAGTCTGGGCGCTGGAAGCTTATGGTGCGGCTTATACTTTGCAGGAAATGCTGACCGTCAAGTCAGATGATGTGCAGGGTCGAACCAGAATGTATAAAAATATTGTTGATGGTGATCATCGTATTGATGCCGGCATGCCAGAATCATTTAACGTATTACTCAAGGAAATACGTGCTCTGGGTATCGATATTGAACTGGAACAGGTTGACTAAGAAACTGTGTCTGACAGGTGCCAGTCTCTGATTATAAGAGCTGATACCTGGTTGTTCACCAAAATAAAATAATTGAGTAGAAACACCCCAGTTTTTCTCAAGCGGTGCTTTACTAGAGGATATCAAGTTGAAAGATTTATTAAATCTCATAAAACAGCAAAATCAGTTTGATGATTTTGATGCCATCCGTATTGGCCTGGCTTCACCAGCAAAGATCAAATCATGGTCATATGGTGAGGTAAAAAAACCAGAAACAATCAATTATCGTACTTTTAAGCCTGAACGTGATGGCTTATTTTGTGCCAAAATTTTTGGCCCGGTAAAAGATTATGAATGTTTATGTGGTAAGTATAAACGTTTAAAGCATCGTGGTGTTATTTGTGAAAAATGTGGTGTTGAAGTCACACAATCCAAAGTACGTCGTGATCGTATGGGGCATATTGATCTGGCTAGCCCGGTAGCACACATCTGGTACTTAAAATCACTGCCTTCACGCATGGGTCTTATCCTTGATATGACTTTACGTGATATTGAACGTGTGTTGTATTTTGAAGCCTTTGTGGTTATTGACCCGGGTATGACAACATTAGAAAAAAATCAGATTTTAACTGATGATCAATATTTAGAAGCTATCGAAGAGCATGGTGATGACTTTGATGCACGCATGGGTGCCGAAGCTGTTCGTGAGCTGCTTAAAGCAATTAATGTTGAAAAAGAAACTGCCATAATCCGTGAAGCTATGGCGGGTACGGAATCAGAAACCAAGCTGAAAAAATTCAGTAAACGCCTTAAACTAATGGAAGCGTTTCAGGAGTCAAATAATAAGCCGGAATGGATGGTAATGACTATTCTGCCTGTGTTGCCGCCTGATCTGCGTCCTCTGGTACCTTTGGAAGGTGGTCGTTTTGCCACATCTGATTTGAATGATCTTTATCGTCGTGTGATTAATCGTAATAATCGTCTGAAACGACTACTGGAACTGAACGCACCGGATATTATTGTCCGTAATGAAAAGCGTATGCTGCAGGAGTCAGTTGATGCTTTATTAGACAATGGCCGTCGCGGCCGGGCAATCACCGGTTCTAATAAACGTCCGTTAAAATCCCTGGCCGATATGATCAAGGGTAAGCAGGGACGTTTCCGTCAGAACTTATTGGGTAAACGTGTGGATTACTCCGGACGTTCGGTTATTGTGGTCGGGCCTACACTGCGTTTACATCAGTGTGGACTGCCAAAGAAAATGGCTTTGGAATTATTCAAACCGTTTATTTTCAGTAAACTGGAATTACGTGGTCTGGCCACAACCATTAAAGCAGCGAAGAAAATGGTTGAACGTGAAGGGCCGGAAGTTTGGGATATTCTTGAAGAAGTTATTCGTGAACACCCTATTATGCTTAACCGTGCACCAACACTTCACCGTCTGGGTATTCAGGCGTTTGAGCCGGTGCTGATTGAAGGTAAGGCAATCCAGTTGCATCCATTAGTTTGTACCGCATTTAATGCGGATTTTGATGGCGACCAGATGGCGGTACATATTCCATTATCAATTGAAGCGCAGCTTGAAGCGCGTTCACTGATGATGGCAACCAATAATATTTTATCACCCGCCAATGGTGAACCGATTATTGTACCTTCTCAGGATGTCGTTTTGGGCCTGTATTACATGACGCGTGAACTCATCAATAGTAAGGGTGAGGGCATGATGTTTGCTGATTATATGGAAGCCGAACGTGCTTTTGAAACCGGCAATGTGGTTTTGCATGCTAAAGTTAAGGCACGGATCAGCGAATCAAAATTAAATGATGCCGGTGAATTAATTGAACAGACCAGAATTGTTGATACCACGGTTGGCCGTACGATTCTATCGAAAATATTACCACCAGGCCTGTCATTTGATTTGATGAATAAAGATTTATCAAAAAAATCAATTTCAGCACTGATCAATGCCTGTTACCGTGATGTGGGTTTAAAAGAAACCGTTATTTTTGCTGATCAGCTGATGTATACCGGATTTGCTCATGCAGCACGTTCAGGGGCATCTTTTGGCGTCAATGATATGGTTATTCCCGATGAAAAGTACAGCATTATTGATGCTGCTGAAAAAGAAGTTCAGGAAATTCAGGAGCAATATGAGTCGGGTCTGGTGACCAATGGTGAACGTTACAATAAAGTAATTGATATCTGGTCACATGCTAACGAGGCAGTGGCCAAGTCTATGATGGATAATCTGGAAACAGATTCCATTAAAATCGATTACGTGCCTACCTCACCCATTTCCGGCCAGCCATTAAAAGATATTGTTCCGGATGATATTAAAGACTCTATTCCCGAGATGGGTGAAGTGATTAAACAAACCTCATTTAACTCGGTGTATATGATGGCCGATTCGGGTGCTCGTGGTAGTGCCGCGCAGATCAGGCAGTTATCCGGTATGCGTGGTTTGATGGCCAAGCCTGACGGCTCAATTATTGAAACACCTATTACGGCAAACTTCCGTGAAGGACTGAGTGTATTACAATACTTTATTTCTACTCACGGTGCTCGTAAAGGTCTGGCTGATACTGCATTGAAAACAGCTAACTCAGGTTATCTGACCCGTCGTCTGGTCGATGCTTCTCAGGATCTGGTGGTGGTTGAAGATGATTGTGGTACCAGTGGCGGAGTGATGGTACAGTCGCTGATTGAAGGTGGTGATGTGGTTGAACCTTTACGTGAACGCGTACTGGGACGAATTGTTGCTGAGGATGTCATTAGGGCTAATAGCGATGAAGTCATTGCGCCTAAGGGCACGCTCATTGATGAGACCTGGTGTGACAAATTAGAAGAAATGAATATCGATCATATGCGCGTACGTTCACCCATTGCCTGTGAAACACGTCATGGTATCTGTGCCGCTTGTTATGGTCGTGATCTGGCTCGTGGACATATTGTCAATATGGGTGAAGCTGTGGGCGTTATTGCAGCACAATCCATTGGTGAGCCAGGCACGCAGTTAACCATGCGTACCTTCCACATCGGTGGTGCGGCTTCACGTGCAGCTTCCGTTAATAGTATTGAAATCAAATCCTCAGGTCAGGTTAAATTACATAATATCAAAACCGTATTGCAGGTATCATCCGGCCACAATATTGCTGTTTCCCGTTCCGGTGAACTGACGGTGGTTGATAATCATGGTCGTGAACGCGAGCGTTATAAGGTGCCTTATGGTGCCTCACTAACCGTGTCTGACGGCTCAGAAGCCAATGGTGGTGACGTCGTGGCTAACTGGGACCCTCATACCCATCCGGTTATCACTGAGGTTGCCGGTGTGGTTCGCTTTATTGACTTTATCGAAGGTATCACTGTTAATAAAGAAATTGATACCATTACCGGTCTGAGTTCACTGGTAGTGATTGATCCTAAACAACGTTCCAGCAGTGCTAAAGATTTACGACCTATGGTGAAATTGCTGGATGCCGATGGTAATGAATTAAATATTGTTGGCACCGATATCCCTGCACAGTATGCCTTACCTGCCGGCGCGATTGTTAATCATAGTGACGGCGATAGTGTAGGTGTTGGTGATGCGGTAGCACGGATTCCTCAGGAATCATCCAAAACTAAGGATATTACCGGTGGTCTGCCACGCGTTGCTGACTTGTTTGAGGCGAGAAAACCTAAAGAACCTTCCATTCTGGCGGAAATTTCAGGTATTGTCAGCTTTGGTAAAGAAACTAAAGGTAAGCAACGTTTAGTGATCACACCGAAGGAAGGCAAGCATTATGAAGAGCTGCTGCCTAAGTGGCGTCACATTAATGTCTTTGAAGGTGAACATGTTGAAAAAGGTGAGGTCATCTCCGATGGCGCCACTAATCCACATGACATCCTGCGCTTAAAAGGCGAACAGGAATTAGCCAATTATATCGTTAATGAAGTACAGGAAGTTTATCGATTACAGGGTGTAAAAATTAACGATAAGCATATCGAAGTCATTGTCCGTCAAATGATTAAACGTGCGGAGATCAAGGACCCAGGTGATACGCGCTTTATTAAAGGTGAACAGGTTGAATATTCAGCAATTGTTGAAGAAAATCTGCGCATGGAAAAAGACGGCAAAATGCCGACTACTTTCCAGCGTCTCTTACTGGGTATAACGAAAACATCACTGGCGACTGAGTCCTTTATTTCTGCTGCATCATTCCAGGAAACTACCCGGGTGTTGACTGAAGCTTCCGTTAGTGGTCGTATGGATGATTTACGCGGTCTCAAAGAAAATGTAATTGTCGGGCGTTTGATTCCTGCCGGAACCGGTCTGACTTTCCATAATGAACGTCGCAAACGTCGCCAGAAAGATAAAGAGCGTTATTCATTGAAAAATGAAATTAGTAGTTTAGAGAGTTAAAGAGGCAGGGGCGGAGTTAAATGGCAAAAGCTGCGAAGTGAAAAATAAACTTCGACAGACACGGGCATTTGGCTCCGCCCCGGGATAGTGTTCAATATTCATTAGTAAAAACTTAAGTCTTTACTAATATAACTTGACAAATAAGGACTAAGTGTTTATATTTGTCGACCTTCGCAGGCTGGGATGTTCCCGGCCTGTTGTTTATTGTGTGGAGAAAAAAGTTTATGGCAACTACCAACCAATTGGTACGTAAACCACGTAAACGCCAGGTAACCAAGAGTAATGTGCCCGCACTGCAGGCTTGTCCTCAGCGTCGTGGTGTTTGTACTCGTGTTTACACAACAACACCAAAAAAACCTAACTCAGCATTACGTAAAGTAGCGCGTGTTCGTCTAACAAGTGGCTTTGAAGTTTCTACCTATATTGGTGGTGAAGGTCATAACTTGCAGGAACATAGTGTGATCTTAATCCGTGGTGGTCGTGTTAAGGATCTGCCGGGTGTTCGTTATCATACGGTACGTGGAACATTAGATACAGCCGGTGTTGATGATCGTCGTCAAGGACGCTCTAAATACGGGACTAAACGTCCAAAGTAAGAAAGCTTAATTTAAGTAAGCGCATACAGGCCTGAAATGTCGGATAATGACTCAGTTTATTATCTTCCACAGACGTCACCTGTAAGTATCTTAGAACATATGATGAAGTATACATCCAGGTAAAGGGTGTAAGCGCATCAATTAAAGAAAGGTAATAACCTATGTCTAGGAGAAGAGCCGCAGTAAAACGCGAAATTCTACCTGATCCCAAATTTGGGGATAAAAGTCTGGCTAAATTCATTAATATTATTATGTACAGCGGCAAAAAATCAGTTGCTGAAAAAATAGTATATGGTGCTCTTGAGCTTGTTGTCGAGAAAACCAAGGGTGATCCAGTCGAACTATTTAATAAAGTCATTGAAAATATTCGCCCTACAGTGGAAGTGAAATCACGTCGTGTAGGTGGTGCAACCTACCAGGTGCCTGTTGAAGTCCGTACTGAGCGTCAGGCAACACTGGGTATGCGCTGGTTAGTCGATGCATCAAGAAAACGTGGTGAAAAATCCATGGGTCGCCGTTTAGCCGGTGAAATGATAGATGCTTTGGAAAACAAAGGTTCTGCAGTGAAGAAACGTGAAGATACGCATCGTATGGCAGAGGCGAATAAGGCTTTCGCACACTATCGTTGGTAGTATCAGACCCTCTTTTTAATCAATAAGAAGAAGAGTCTGTCAAGTCCTGTGTTATGTACATGAGTAGCACAGGCGAAAATTATATAAATTCAGTTGCAATAGTCGTATAAGGTCAAGCAGATAAGTGGCACGTAAAACACCCATTATTCAGTATCGAAATGTAGGCATTATGGCCCATATTGATGCGGGTAAAACAACCACTACAGAACGTGTTCTGTATTATACTGGCGTGTCACATAAAATCGGTGAAGTGCATGATGGCGCTGCGACAATGGACTGGATGGAACAGGAGCAGGAACGGGGTATTACTATTACCTCGGCAGCAACCACCTGTTTCTGGAAAGGTATGGACAAGCAGTTTGGTGAACACCGCATCAATATTATAGATACGCCGGGGCATGTTGATTTTACCATTGAGGTAGAACGTTCGCTACGCGTTCTCGATGGTGCCGTCGCTGTATTTTGTGCCGTCGGTGGCGTTGAACCGCAGTCTGAAACCGTATGGCGTCAGGCCAATAAGTACGAAGTACCGAGAATCGCCTTTATTAATAAAATGGATCGTTCCGGTGCTGATTTTTTACGAGTGGTTGAACAGCTAAAAAGCCGTTTAGGTGCTAGTCCGGTACCACTGCAGCTGCCGATAGGCGCTGAAGAAGAATTACAGGGCGTAGTTGATTTGGTGCGTATGAAAGCCATCTACTGGGAACAGGAGAATATGGGCATCAAATATACCGCCAAAGACATTCCGGCTGATATGCTTGATGCCTGTGAATTTTGGCGAGAAAATCTGTTGGAAGCTGCGGCAGAAGCCAATGAAGAAATAATGGATAAATACCTTGAAGAAGGTGACTTGTCTGAAACTGAGATTCATCAGGGTCTTAGAGAACGTTGTTTAACCACAGAAATAGTACCTGTCTGCTGTGGTAGTGCATTCAAAAATATTGGTGTGCAGGCAATGCTCGATGCTATTGTCAATTACCTGCCCTCGCCGGTCGAAGTGAAACCGATTAATGGTATTCTTGATGATAAGGCAGAGACTGAGGCACATAGAGAAGCATCGGATGATGAATCTTTTGCCGCACTGGCATTTAAGATTGCCACCGACCCCTTTGTCGGTACTCTGACATTTTTCAGAGTTTATTCGGGTGTGTTGAAATCCGGCGATATGCTCTATAACCCGATTAAGGGTAAAAAAGAGCGCATTGGTCGTATTTTACAAATGCATTCCAATTCTCGCGAAGAGATAAAAGAAGTGCGCGCAGGGGATATAGCTGCTGCGGTAGGCCTTAAAGATGTCACTACCGGTGACACTCTCTGTGCGCTTAATGATGTCATTACTCTGGAGCGTATGGAATTTCCGGAGCCGGTTATTTCTGTCGCCGTTGAGCCTCGAACTCAGGCAGATCAGGAGAAAATGGGCATTGCCCTGGGTAAGTTAGCGCATGAAGACCCTTCATTTCGGGTGCATACCGATGAGGAATCCGGGCAGACGATTATTTCCGGTATGGGTGAGCTGCATCTTGATATTATCGTTGATCGGATGAAACGTGAATTTAGCGTTGACGCCAATGTCGGTGCGCCTCAGGTTTCCTATCGTGAAACGATCAGAAAAACCGTTAAAGTTGAAGGCAAATTTGTTCGTCAGTCAGGCGGCCGTGGTCAGTATGGTCATGTCTGGTTGAAATTAGAGCCGCAAGAAGGTTATGAGTTTGTTAATGATGTTGTCGGTGGTTCGGTGCCTAAGGAATATATTGGCGCAGTTGATAAGGGTATTCAGGATCAGATGCAAAATGGCGTTATTGCCGGTTTCCCTTTGGTCGATATTAAGGCAACATTATTTGATGGCTCTTACCATGATGTCGATTCTAATGAAATGGCCTTTAAGATAGCAGGCTCTTATGCTTTGCGAGAAGGTGCACAAAAAGCTGATCCGGTACTACTTGAACCGATGATGGAAGTCGAAGTGGTGACACCTGAAGACTATATGGGTGATGTCATGGGTGACTTGAATCGTCGCCGGGGAATTCTCGAAGGCATCGATGATAGCCCTGCAGGAAAATTGATTCACGCCGCTGTGCCGCTATCGGAAATGTTTGGTTATGCTACTGACCTGCGTTCAGCAACACAGGGTCGGGCCAGCTACTCAATGGAATTCAGCAAATATGCTGAAGCACCGAATAATGTTGTTGAGGCAATAACAAAAAAACAGGGTTACTAGTTAAGCGCCCTTTGATTTATAAATAAATAAACTAGTCAGCAGAGCATTTCACGATACACTGGAATGTAAACAATTTGTGTAATGAGTGTGACCACGAAACTGGAGTTGTCGCTAGCACTGCTAGAGATCACTGATAGTGATGAGTCTCGATGTATTTTAAAACTTAGATTAGGAAAAACCATGTCTAAAGAAAAATTTGAACGTACAAAACCACATGTCAATGTGGGTACAATTGGTCACGTTGACCATGGTAAAACTACATTAACAGCTGCTATTACCAAGTGTATGGCAGAGGTCCACGGTGGTGAAACCC
>Ga0256844_10000403_pt1 | contig 16629 bp, 17 predicted proteins | sample MusselsmetaG_FD_189100 | JGI IMG/M metagenome (GOLD analysis project Ga0256844, IMG submission 189100) | Mussel associated microbial communities from hydrothermal vent at the East Pacific Rise, Pacific Ocean - Mussels | ecosystem: Host-associated > Mollusca > Shell > Unclassified ... | reverse complement strand
TAAAAATCCTCTATATTCCACTCGCACAGAATAAGCTTTAGCAAATTCACTTTTTTTCATAATTAAAACTCCAATTTTGGTTCATATACAGCTTCAAAAGCATAAAGGAACTCTTCATTTTTTTCTCTAGGAAACTTATAGTCAATAGGCTGGGGATAATTAAAAATAAATTTAATATTTTCTGCTCTTTTTTCATGCTTTAAGATTAAACTAAATGTCTCTTTATGAGGATGTTCATGCTTAGCCCCATCGGTTAAAATTACAAACGTATCTGTTTTAACAATATCAAGAAATTCCTTATTAATATTCTTTTTACTTCCATGATGAGAGAGTTTAACAAAGTTGACTTCTAATCCAATCATTCCTAAATCTATCAATGATTGATTAATCACTTTTATATCAGCATCACCTAGAAAAAGAAACTTTTTATTTTCATATTCTAAAAGAAAAGCTATACTACTTCCATTTGCAGTACTTGTAGTTGTAGCACTTAACAATGTTCTATTTTTATCATTTTTTTGTAAAACTTTATCTTGAAACTCAGCATCAATAGCATCAATATTTCTACTATCAAATGGGCTTTTACCTGATACATCTTTAGGTTCATTATCTCTAAATTTATCCCAATTTACGTGTAACTTATCTAACTCTTTTTTACTTGGAGAAAGTAAAGTTAATTTTATATCAGAGCCAATATAAAATTCTCTATCTTTTTGTGTACTTTCCTGTGTAAAGAAAATATTTTTTCGATGTGTAATATTATATTCATTGATTAAGTCTTCAAATAAATCTCCCTCTCTAAAAGAAACATCATTTGTTAAATTATTAGATATTTTCATACCTTGATAACTATTAAACCAAATTTCATTAATCATCTCTCTACCATCACGAGATTCTAGCATTTCAATAAGTCCACTTATATGGTCATCATCAATGTGTGTTAACACAACTAAATCTAACTTATCAATCTCCTTATTATATAAACTAGGTTCAATAAAGTCGCTATATGTTCCTTCTTCTCCACCATCAATTAAAATATTAGTTCCATTAGATGTAGATACTAAAATGCTATCGCCACAGCCTGCTTCAAAAAATTTAAATTGAATTCCCATTTTTTCTTCTTTATCTTTTTTAATATGAACATTATACATTTATTCTTCAAATTTTAAACCATATTGATTATTGGTCGGTGAACCGACCCTACGCGATGCGAACATTTATTTTTAATCGTTAGCATTTAATAAACTTAATGTAAAATACGAAAAACATCCAAAAGGACATTTATCTTAGTTCATATCTGTTGTGCTGTTGACAGCCATTATTTTTTGCAGAAGCTACAGACAGAGTACCCACACGAAACACTTGTGGGGTATTTTTATGACCCAAATATTCACCCTTATTCTGAATATAAACTGCGTCTGCTTGATGTAAAACGTTCTTGTAAAATATTGGGAATTGAACTCATAGAGGGTGAGTATGACACAGAGAATTGGCTTCAGGCTGTTCGTGGTTTTGAGAAAGAGCCTGAGAAAGGGGCTAGATGTGCCATTTGCTTTGACAGACGTTTTGAAGTCACAGCACAACAAGCTTCGGAGATGGGCGAAAAGACCTTTACTTCTACCCTACTCACTTCTCCTAAAAAGTCACTCAAACAGCTCCAAACTGCTGGAGATGCTTTGGCTGAAAAGTTTGGCATAGCCTTTGTTGCACCTGACTACAGAAAAGCTTCGGGAACACAAGAACAAAACATCTTGGCGAAAGCTGACTCTCTTTACCGTCAAGACTACTGTGGTTGTCTTTTTGGGCTAAGTATGCAACGAGAACAGCAACAAAAACTGGCTGACGAACTCTTCTCACCACTCTCAAAACAGATACAACCTGAGTCCATTGAAGCACGCATTGAACTCTATGAAAAAAGATGGAGATTAGAAGATGAAAATATTGCCTATAAAATAGTTAAAGAGCGTTTTTTAAATTGGCGACAGGTACATGGAGTTTTACGAGTAAAGAAAGAGACTGTTCCTGCTCATTTTCTTCCTTTGTCTACCTTGAAAAGTGAATATACTCGTGGTAAAATTGACGTTCAAGTTGGTGATTTACACTACATGAACAGAGACGAAGTTAAATTTGTTACACTTAAAACCTATAATAAATTGGCTCATAGAAACTACGAAAATATTACTGAACTTATCTATGATTCTCCTACATTTGAAGAGGAGCTTAAAATTAGAAATCAACTCATAAATAACCCTTATGATTTAAGTTCTATATTAATCGTAGAGGAAATACCAATTCAAAAAGTAGAAATAGTTTACAAAAGCCATATATATGAAGATGTCAAAGAGGTTCTGTTAACAATTTCTTAACTATTTAGTAATTTTTAGGTAAAATAATTAAAATTTTATTCAAAAGGCTTAATCGATGCTATATGACGTCGTTGAAATTCAAAAAATTCTACCACACAGATACCCATTTTTACTACTTGACCGTGTTACTAAACTTGAAAAAGGAGTAAGCATTGAGGGGTATAAAAATGTTTCAATTTCTGAGCCTGTTTTCCAAGGACACTTTCCTGACCATCCAATCTACCCAGGGGTAATGATTATTGAAGGAATGGCACAAGCTGGTGGTGTACTTGCATTTCAAAGCTCTAGTGAAGAGGACCAAGATGCTGCTGCAAATAAAGTTGTTTACTTTATGAGCATTGACAAGGCAAAATTTCGTTCACCTGTAACTCCAGGAGACCAACTCATTTACAAATTAACTGTACTTAAACATCGAGGTGCTATTTGGCAACTAGATGCAAAAGCTTATGTTGACGATAAATTGGTTGCACAAGCAGAGTTAAAAGCGATGATTGTAGACAAATAGGTCTATAATTTATACACAATTGTTAAATAATATAATAGTAACTTTATATATTAAGTGTTAAAAGGGAATATCGTGTCAAACATACATACAACAGCTGTCATAGAAGATGGCGCTAAAATTGGGAATAATGTCACCATTGGTCCATTTGTCACCATCTCAGCTATGAGTATCATTGGTGATGATACAATTATTGATGCACATGCTAACATTGCAGGAAAAACAACCATTGGAAAAGGCAATCATATCTTTTCTCATGCTGTTGTTGGTTCTATTCCACAAGATTTAAAATTTAATGGTGAAGATGTAGAATTAATTATTGGAGACAATAATAAAATTCGTGAATTTACACTCATTAACCCTGGTACCGAAGGTGGTGGTTCTGTTACAAAGATAGGTAACAACAACTTACTTATGGGTTATGTACATTTAGGTCATGATGTTATAATGGGAGACAACTGTATCTTAGCCAATGGTGCGACTTTGGCTGGACATGTTATCTTAGGAAACAACGTTGTCATTGGAGGGTTAACCCCTATTCACCAATTTGTACACATTGGAGATTTTGCAATGATAGCTGGTGCATCAGCACTGAGTCAAGACATTCCACCTTTTTGTTTGGCTGAAGGAAATAGAGCCACACTTAGAGGATTGAATTTAACAGGGCTTAGACGACAACTTGAGAGAGATGAAATCAATGCTTTAAAGACAGCGTATAGAGAACTTTTTGAAAGTGGTGAAGCACTTCAAGAGAACGCTGAAAACATATTAAAAACAACTACTTCACAAAATGTAAAAAAATTAGTAGAGTTTATCACAAAATCAAAACGTGGTATTCCATATATAAGGAAGAATAATGGCTAAAAAAGAGTGTAGTTTTTGTAACACTACAGAGAAAGAAAACAATCCATTTATTGCAGGAAACAATGCTTATGTTTGTTCAAACTGTGTTACATCTGCTTATAAAATTCTTTTTGGTGAAGAAGAAAATTTTACCGAAAACAATGAACCACAACGTCTCTTAATTCCAAAAGAGATTCATGCAATGTTAAATGACTATGTTATTGGTCAAGATTCTGCTAAAAAAACTTTAGCAGTTGCTGTATACAATCACTACAAAAGAATTTTTAAATATACACATGAGAATGACACAAGTATTGAGAAATCAAACATTTTACTCATTGGACCTACTGGGTCGGGTAAAACACTTTTGGCTCAAACCATTGCCAAGTTTTTAGATGTTCCCATTGCCATCTCTGATGCAACAAACTTAACAGAAGCTGGTTATGTAGGAGAAGATGTAGAGAACATCTTAACAAAGCTCCTACAAGCTGCTGGTGACGATGTACAAAAAGCAGAGCGTGGAATCATCTTTATTGATGAGATGGACAAGATTGCTCGTATGGGTGAGAACCGTTCTATTACGCGTGATGTTTCAGGAGAAGGTGTACAACAAGCACTGCTAAAGATTATTGAAGGTTCGGTGGTAAACATTCCACCAAAAGGTGGACGTAAACACCCAAATCAGGACTTTTTACAGATTGACACTAAAAATATATTGTTTATTTGTGGTGGAGCATTTGATGGAGTTGAAGAGATTATCCAGAGACGTTTAGGAGCAAATCAACTTGGATTTGGTCAAGCAAAACGAAGTAGCAAAGAGAACGAAGATGTTATGCACCTTATTGAGTCAGATGACTTAGTTCAGTTTGGAATCATTCCAGAGCTTATTGGACGACTACATGTTACAGCCACTTTAGAGAGAATTACACTTGAAGATATGGTACGTATTTTAGTTGAGCCTAAAAATTCTATCATTAAACAGTATGAAAAACTCTTTGAAATTGACAACGCAATTTTAACTTTTGAAGATACTGCGTTAAAAGCTGTAGCAGAAAAGGCAATTAAAAGAAAAACTGGGGCTAGAGGCTTACGCTCAATCATGGAAGAAGCATTATTAGATATAATGTATGAACTTCCTGAACTTGGGGGATATGAAGTCATCGTTACCGATGACGTAATAAATAATGGGGTTAAACCTCTATATATAAAAAATTCAAAAACAGCTTAAAGGGAAATAGACATGTTTAAAAAACTTCTGGGAGTATTTTCAAACGATTTAGCAATCGATTTAGGGACAGCAAATACATTAGTACTGGTAAAAGGTAAAGGTATTGCCATTAATGAACCATCTGTAGTAGCCATTCAATATGACAAGAGAGGTCGAGAGCATATTTTAGCAGTTGGTCAAGAAGCAAAAGACATGGTAGGTAAAACGCCTGGAAACATTAAAGCCATTCGTCCTATGAGAGATGGGGTTATTGCTGACTTTAACGTAACTGAAATGATGATTCGTTATTTCATTGAAAAAGTACACAATAGAAAAGGTCTTTTTTCTCCAAGAATAATTATCTGTGTTCCTTTTGGACTTACACAGGTTGAACGTAAAGCTGTTAAAGAGTCTGCAATGTCTGCTGGAGCTAGAGAGGTTCACCTTATCGAAGAGCCTATGGCTGCTGCGATTGGTGCAGGAATTCCAGTTAAAGACCCAAATGGAAACTTGGTTGTTGACATTGGTGGTGGTACAACTGAAATTGGTGTCATTTCACTTGGTGGATTGGTACTTTCAAAGTCAATCAGAACAGCTGGTGACAAACTGGACAAATCAATTATTGACTACATGAAGAAGAACTTCAACCTACTCATTGGTGACCGTGTTGCAGAAGAGATGAAAATTCAAATTGGTACAGCTGTACAACTAGAAGAAGAACTCGTCATGAATGTAAAAGGAAGAGACCAAGTTACAGGTCTTTTAACGTCTATTGAAATTAATTCAGAACACCTAAGAGAAGCTATGAAAGAGCCAATTAAAGAGATTGGGGAAGCACTTAAATCAGTACTAGAGCAAACTCCTCCTGACCTAGCTGGTGATATTGTTGAAAATGGTATTGTACTCACAGGTGGTGGTGCTTTAATTAGAGGCTTAGACAAATATTTATCTAACATGATTAAACTTCCCGTCTATGTTGCAGAAGACCCTCTACTCGCAGTTGCAAAAGGAACAGGAAAAGCGTTAGAAGAGATTGATATTTTACAGCACTCTGCATATGAAGACTAATCGTTTAATTCTTTTTATTATCCTTATTGTTACCATTGCTTTCCTCTTGAAAAAAGAGGGACTGTTTCAAGATAAATTTGCAGCTCTTACCCTTCCCATAAAAGAGCGTTATCTTGAAGCCAACAATAAGCTTCAAAATTCAATTGATATGTATCTGAAGCAAGCTGATTCAGTAACTTCTCTTAAAGATGAAAATATCCTTTTACGTAAATATCTCTATCAGCAAAAAATCAATATTGTTCAACTCGAACAGTTAACCCAAAACAACGAAAAAAAATTCAACAACCACGATAATATTTTACGTATCCAAACCATCTCCTATAAAAAACTTAATGATTTTTCCCAAGTATACCTTACTAAAGGTGACGACCTTATAGAAGATAAAGTCTATGGACTCATTCAAAAAAATGTTGCTGCTGGTATTGCTATTAAAGAGGAAGGTTCTCTAAAAGGAATTTTACTTTCAAATCCAGTTTGTCAATTTTCAACCTATATTGGAGAGAAAAAAACTCCTGGTATTGCAAAAGGTATAGATGCTGAGACCATTGAAGTAAACTTCATTCCAAAATGGTCAAAAATTTCTGTTGGAGACAAAGTTATGACCTCAGGTCTTGACAATATCTTCTTACCTGACATTCCCGTTGGATTAGTAACCAATATAATTACAAAGAGTACCTATAAAACTGCTATTGTGCAGACTTATGCTGATACACTGCACCCTAACTTTTTTTATCTTGTAAAAGAGGTACTCATAGAACCTGAAGAGCTTAACATCTCTAAACTACAACTAGAAAACAACTCAACCGAGGAAATATAATGAACAACTCAAACACTTCAACTGCTCCTTGTTTTATTAGCTATCTACTTCTTGCTTTTTTTAGCACCATATTTTTTGTAGCCATTCTTTTAGGCTACCTCAATATTATCTCACTCAATGTTAACCTACACTCTGTGATTATTATTGGGTTTATCTATCTGGTCAATCTTTTTTTCATCCGACACAATGCCAACTACGTTGTCTGTAAAATGAGAAAAGAGTACGTAAACTTACAGAAAAAATTACAGCAGAGTATTAAAGATAACTCATTAACTATATTTGATGAAACAAAATCAACCATTAATATTGCTGACTTTATTAGTACTTACTATAAAACATATAGAAATGACAACTACGCATCTATTGCATCTTCTCTCTTCCCAATGTTAGGTATTTTAGGGACATTTACAGCTATTGCCATCTCTATGCCAAACTTTTCAAGTACCAATGTAGCTGCACTTGACAGTGAAATTTCAGTACTACTTTCAGGAATTGGTACTGCTTTTTATGCTTCTATTTATGGTATTTACTTAGCCATTATATGGAATTTCTTTGAAAAAAGAGGTCTCTCAAAAGTTGATGATGATTCACACCAACTACATGAAGTTTATGAGAGTTTTATCTGGAGTGAGAGTGAACTTAAACGTCATGAACACATGCAACATGAAATGCGTGACCAAAAGATGATTCAGGCACTAAAAGAGACCTTTAATTTAGAATTTATTCAATCTTTAAATGAAAAGCATTTAGAGAACTTTCAAACTATTATTAATGAAACAAATAAGAATTTTACCACCATTACAAAACACATGAAGATGGTCTCAACTGACTTAAAAGAGACCATTGACAGAATTCAATCTTCACAAGCTTCTCTTACTGCAAATGAAAAAATTGAAGCCAATGTTAAAGAGTTTACTAAAGTAACTGAGGCTTTAAATAACACATTAAATAGTTTTGATGCATCTCTAGAAAAATCTTTAAATATGACTTTCCATCAAATTGACCAAGAGGTAGGCGATATTGTTAAAAAATTGGCTAATTTTGCTTACAGTACTAGTGAACAAAATAAAATTTTACAAAGCACCATTACGGAGTATCATAACGCCCTATCTCAACAAATAGTGAAAAACTAATGTTTAAGTCAAACTCAAATAAAAACGAAACCAACTTTTGGATCTCCTATGCAGACCTGATGGCTGGTCTTCTTTTTGTCTTTATTTTACTTATTGGTGCCATTCTTGTTAAATCGACTATTTTAAGAGAGACCCTAGACCAAAAAGATTCTGTTTTAGATGAGCAAAGTCAAACACTTATTGAGCAGTCAGGGCATCTAATCGACATGAGTCAGAGCTTAAATATTAAAGATGATGAGCTTAACAAACTAAGAAATTTGCTCGCACAACGTCAAGAGAGCCTAAATAAGAGTAAACAAGAATTAATGATTAGCAATGACCAACTTAAGCTAAAAAGTGATGAGTTGGAAAATTTAAACCAAATTTTACTGGCACAAAATACAAAAATTGATGACTACTCTAACCACATTGTACTCTTGCAAAACTTGAATGATGAGCAAAACAATAGTTTAAATCAAACCAAAGAAGATTTAAACAAATATGAGAACAAGGTCCTCTTACTCTCTAGTAGCTTAACCCAACAAGATGAGAAACTAAAAATGAATGAGAATAAACTTCTTCAACTTCTAAAAGCTTTAGAGAACAAAGAGACAAAATATGATGACCTACTCTCACGACTACAAGCTCAAAAAGCAAAAATTAAATCTCTAACAGGAATTAAACTTAAAGTCATTGCTGAGTTAAAATCTTCTCTTGGTGATAAGATCAACATTGACAAACAGAGTGGTTCACTACGTTTGGCTTCAAATATCTTATTTGACAAAGGCTCTGCAAAACTAAAAGATGGTGCTAAGACTGAACTAAAAGCCAACTTTATTGAATATGTCTCTACACTTATTGAGAACAAAAACATTGCTGAACATCTAGATAAGATTATTATTGAAGGTCACTCTGACAGTGATGGTTCATACCTTTACAACTTAAACCTCTCTCAAAAACGAGCTTTTGCTGTCATGAACTATCTCTTAACACTCGACTACATTAAACAGCACAACATTAAAGAGAAGTTGGTTGCAAGTGGTCGCTCTTACCTCGATGCCATAAAAGTAAATGGTGTAGAGAACAAAGATGCTTCAAGACGTATTGAGGTTAAATTTAGACTCAAAAATGAAGATGCAATGTATGAAATTGAGAGAATTTTAGATGCAGATTAAGTTTACAGCTAAAAAACTGAAAGAGGCAAATGCCTATGTAGATAATTTAGAGCCTACAAATCTTAAAAAAATATCTAATAAAAAAGAGGGGAAATCCCTCTCTCTATTTAAACGTATTTTTAATGCTATTTTTAAATAATTAACGCCTACTCTAAGACTAATTTATAACCTAATTTATAAGAATTTATAATTGTATTTTTAGCTAGTTTTTTTCTAAGTCCATAAATAAGATATTTTAAACGCTTATTACAATCTTCATAAGCTGAAGCATCTTCCCATATTTTATGTTCAAGTAATTCAGAACCCACATAAGGCTCTTTATTTTTAGTCATAATACTCATTAATTTCATCTCATTTTTGGTTAGCTTAATTTCTTTATTTTCTCTATTATAAAGGGTATTACTTTCTGTACAAAATCTATAACTCTCTTTTAGTCTAATTGAGTTCTCTGAGAAAAAAGTCAAATCTTTACTAATATTTTTAAAAACCATATTAACCTCTTCAACTTTAAATGGTTTTTTCATATAGCCAGATAGATTTAATGAGAGTGCTTTTATTAATTTCTCATTTGAAATTTTTTCTGCAAGAATAACAAGAATTATACTTCTACTTTTTTCTCTTATTTCTAGTGCTGTATCAATAGCACTATATGATTTATCATTACACGATAAAAAAAGAATAGAAATTTTATTTAACTCATATTCTACTAAAGCTTCTCTATTATTTTTAACCAAATGTATTTGTTTAAAAAAACTCTGAAAAAAAATCTTATCATTATTATCACCAACTAACATTAATTTATATGAGTGCATATTTTTTAAAATACCTTTTAATTTAATAATTAATAGTATATCTAATTGTGTTAAAAAAAGTCATTTTTTAAATTTATTATATAAGTATTTATTTTCCATGTTACCATAGTTACGGTATCTCTATAGGATTACAAAAAAATATTTTTCATGTTTATATAAAATCTTCAATAATAAATAACATATTCAACAAGTTAAAGAACCAAAATAAACTTATTGAACACAAAATATATTTAATAATAATTAAAAAATAAAATTAATTTATTTTTTTCATATTTGCTACCAATTTCCTAACTTTTTACAGTCTTTTTTAGATTATAATTTTTTATGGGGATTATTTCTCATAGGGGAACTCCCTCCTTAAAAAGGAAGGAACTATTGAGTCGCAAATAAACTTTAGACGGAAAATTTGCTAACACTTTGCATAAAGTGCATTAACATCATAGCACTTTATGCCTTTACTATAATAAGGATTAATGATGAAAAAACTACTAATTATGCCAATGATGGCTGCTACTTTACTTACAGGACTTAATGCTGGAGACTTAGATGTAACAGCAACTGTTCAACCTGCTGCAACTGTTCACTTAGGGAGTGCTGCTGGTGCTTTAGTTTCAGGTACAAGTACTTTTGAAGACTCAGCTATTACATTTGAGAATAATTTAAATTTGGGTGTAGAAAACACTCAAAGTATAGAGGTATTTGCAAACTCAAATACACAAGGTGATGTAACTATGACAATTACACCTGATACTATTTCTACTACTCAAGACGGTCTAACAGAAACTATGGCTGTATCATTCTATTACACAGCTGATGGAAGTGAAGTAAAAGATACTGATGACACATATACGTTAACAACTGATAAAAACGATGGTACTAATTCTGTTGGTAAATTAACTGCTAAGGTTACACCTACAGCTACTCAACTTGCTGGTGAATATACTAATACAGGTATTGTTGTTGCCATAGCTGCTGCACTTTAGTCACGTAATCCTATCTATTATAATTTATAGATAGGAGACCAACTCATGCAAAGGTTTAAAATGAGAAAAATCATATTTTTGACTATGTTAACATTGAGTTGTAATACTTATGCAGACGGAACACTTACCATAACTGGAACTGTTGAACCAGCTTCTATTGTTGGTTTTGACAAGACATCTGTTATGGCAACCTCTTTAGTTACAGGAACACATACTTTTCAAGATGCTTCTATTGGTATAGATGTCCCACTAGCTGGTAAATTTGATGTAAGTAGAGATATTTATATTAAAACCAATACCAACACAGCTATAGAGATGTCAATATCTGCTCCTGATAATTATGGAGATTTAAAAACAGTTGATGGCAGAGAAAGTATAAGGGTAGATTATAAATTGATGAATACAACTTATACTACTTTGGATGGTGAAACTTTTGTTGAACTAACCAATCAAGCCAATGATGGTTCTGATTCTGTAGGAACACTCAATTTGAAACAACATAGTAATACAGCAAGTGATCAAGATGCAGGTACATACAGTACTTTGTTAACCATAACGATTAGAAAATCTTTATAGATACATTTAATCTTATTAAGCCAATAGCCATTATATTCAAAGAGCTATTGGTTTACTAAAATTCAATTTGAAAGAACTATTATGAAAAAACTTTTCCTATTACTGATAACATCACATATATTATTTGGTATTACTCTTGTACCTATGACAGAGACATTAGAGACAAAAAAAAAGAAAAATATTGTTTTTAAAGTTTCAAACCCAACATCTGAACCTGTTGCAGTAGACTTTTCTATTATGAAAGTAACAGACACTACAAATAAAGAGCTAAGAGAAGAAACCTCTCTTGTCCAAGCATATCCTACTCAATTTGTACTAAGCCCTAAAGAGACAAAATCAGTTCGTGTTCGTTACATGAGCAATGAGTTACCTGCTAAAGAAGAAGTTTATCGAGTAATTGCTAAAGAGTTAGATATAGAAGTAACAGATAAAAAGGAAGAGAATATAAAAGGAAAAGTAGGTGTAAACATTAAAATGCGTTTCTCTTATGAAGGTCTTCTTTTTATACATCAAAAAGATGCTAAATCAAGTATAAAAATAGAACATATTCAAAAAGATAATCGAGGCATTCAATTGACTCTTGCAAATAGTGGAAATGTTAGTGACCTGCCAAGTAATATAAACTATGACTATTTTGTAACTATTCAAGGTCAAGAGTATCAACTACAAAAGGAAGATTTTAAAAATACTTCATTTAGACGTGTTTTAGCTGGGAAAAGTAAAATTTTATCTTTACAAAATATTACTACTCTACCCATCGAAAAAATAGAAAGCATGAGAGTAGAAAAAAAATAGTCCATTAAAACCTACAAACCATTCAAAAAGGAGAGAAAATGAATAAAACAATACTTATACTAGCTCTAATGTCATTGAACCTTTTTGGAGGGTGTTTAGATGTAGGCACAACAACTGGTCAGAGCTGTACAGATGATACAATTAACGTTGACTTTATGACAACAACGTTTAGTTCTACCATGAAAGTCTCTGACAACAATTTAAATGTTTTAGAAATTCCCATCTATGTAGCAAGTGACACTACTGAAGCAGTAAGCATGACCATTAGTGAACTCTCTGCTCTGCAAAATAGTGACCATGACATTATTGATACAAAATTGGAGTATATCCAAGGGGGTAGCGTGGTAGCAACCATTACAAATGGAACAGCATTTACCCTTTTGGCAGATGGTGAAAGTAGCAGAGATGGCAATACAGAAGTAGGACGCATTCGTATAACCATCAATTCAGCTCTTTCTGATACCCAAACAGCAGGAAGCTACAAACTATCTAAAAGTATGACCGTTAAGCTGGGTAATGGTAGTGACTCCTCATCTGAGACATTAGAGAGTAGAGGTGTGGTAGAGCAAGTAAGCATGGTTGGTTTTGAAAACCTCTCAAGCTACACAACTGGACAAGCCTTTAAAAATGGTTTGGTAGATTATGGGAACTTTACCCTGAACAGTGCAAATGAACAGATAAAAGATATTTTTGTAAAAAACAATACTAATGGAGATTTTCAACTAAAGTTTGAGACCTCAGATTTAATCAGTCAAATAGATTCAAACTACAAAATAGCAATGAGTTACTACTACAAAAAAACAGATGCCTCAGAACAGAGCATTAGCAACAATCAATACTTTACAATAATGAGTGGAAAAAATAATGGAAGCAAGGTAGGTGAAATGAGATTTGTTACAGAACCATTAACAAGTTCACTCATTGCAGGTGAATACAAAGCGACAATAAACGTAACGGTACAGGCACAATAGATGAAAAAAACTATACTACTTTCACTCATAACCATAGGCTTTTTACATGGAGAAATGAGCTTATCAGAAAAAAGAAAAGTACTTGAAGAGAAACTCTTTGCACGAATGTCAAAGAAAAAACAGAAGAGCAAAGAGTTCTATCTACCACTAAAAGTAAATAAAATTTTACAAGATGAGATATTTGTAAAAATAGATGAACGAGAAAACATACTAATAACCAAAGATACTTTAGCTTATGTAGCATCTCTTATAAAAGAAGAGTATAAAAAGAAGTTCTTACAAAATGTAGACAAAGAGGGCTTTGCACCACTAAAGTCATTAGAGCAGATGGGCATTAAAGCTAACTATGACCGTAAAAATATTTTACTAAATATCTTTATACCTGTTAGCCTAAAAAAAGCCTCACTCATTAACTTTAACCGTTCTGGACATAAAAGAGATGTGAATGGTTCAATTTTACCTAAAGATTACTCTGGAGGCATGAACTTTTACCTCAATCAACAATACAATAAGAATGAATATACTAATAGTTTTGAAAAAAATGCCCTAAATCTCTCTTCTGACTTACACCTAAATGTACATGACTTTGTCCTTGAAGGACGACTTCAATACAACAATGAAGAGAAAGAGCTAACACGAGGACGTTTTAGGGTTGTAACCGATGACACTGAAAATCAATTACGTTACCAAGCAGGTGATATCTCTCTTCCAGCACATAACAGAATGTCCTTTGTCAATGCCATAGGAGTTGGAGTAGAGAAAATCTTTAACATTGGTTCGAACTATACCCAAAATATTACCCGTATTAACTCTCATGAATTTTTTATTCAAAATAAAAGTCATGTAGAAATTTTAGTCAATGAGCGTTACAGAAACTCTTTAAATTTAGCAGCAGGAACACACAATCTTTTTGACCTAAATTTACCCAGTGGACTTAACCGAATTAAGTTGCTCATTATTGAAGATGGTGGAAAAATAGAGACCATAGAGTTTAATGACTTCTCTTACTCAGAGGTACTTAAAAAAGGTCTAGTACGTTACGGTATTGGAGCTGGTATTGAGAGTGAACAAGTTCAAAATGAATGGAGTTACAACAAAAAGAAAAAAGTAGCCTCTGCATACATGGAGTATGGTCTCTTCGATGCCATAACAGTAGAAGGTGGATTACAGATGGGGAAGGAGTATTCAGCAGTCAGTACTGAACTACTCATAGGTACAAACTTTGGTCTTTTTAACCCCTATATTGTGGGTAGTAAAAGTGAAAATCTTGTAGGCTATAAAAAAGGATTAGAGTACAGAACCAATCTTGGAGATGTCACGCTAAATTTAGGATATGAAGATATAGATAAGGACTATAGACTTATAAAAAATTCTAATAATGAAGCAACTTCATTCTACAGAGGTAGCCTTTATTCTCAGATTGGAATGGGTGTGAACATGGGACTTTCAGCCTCTGAATATGAGCGAGACAATGAGCAAGAGAAAAAATATGGCATTGTTTTACGTAAAAATTTTGGTGCTTTGTCTACAGAGTTTAACCTAGACAAAATAGAGAGAACAGGTGAAGAGACAGATACCCAGATTTATGCTACCTTAGACTACAAATTTAACACATCATACAATGCAAGATATGTTAACTACATAAGTGAACAACGACAGCAACTTAATTTACGACGTAATTCAAAAGGACGATATGGAGTCAATACAGACTTGCAATTTGAGAGACATAAACTTGCAAACAACTATAATATACATGCTGACATGAACAATGAGAAGTTCAGAATTGATGGTTCATACCTACTTAGTGACTTAAAAAAGAGTCATACTAAAAATGAAACCATTGCGCTACAAATGGCAACTGGTTTTGTATTTGCAGGTAAAAAAGCCACCATTACAGCTCCCATAAATTCAAGTTTTGTCATTGTAGACAATGATGATAAATTAGAAACCCCTCTAGGACTAAACGGCTACCATGAAGTTGAGGAGTTTGTCTACGACACCTATGCTATAGATGTGAGTGATTACACCGAACGTGAACTTTTTGTCGATGAATCAGCACTAGACTTTGGTGTTGACCTTACCTACTCTAAGCAGAAATTTTTAACCAATTATAAAAGTGGTACTGTTATGGAGATAGCTGTAGAAAATTTCTACTCTATTAAAGGTTCTTTTTATGACAGCGAAACAAGAAAACCTTTAGCCCATAAAGCATTTAAAGTCTTTAACACACTAACAGGAGAGAGAAGTCTCTCTTTTACTAATGAAAAAGGTGAGTTTATCATAAATCATGTCGGTATTGGTGCATATAACGTTAGTTTTGTAAAAGAGCATGACTACAAAGATGTGGCTCGATATAATTTTTTTATTAAAGAAGATGAACAAGAGAGCCTTATGGATATGGGAAAAATCTACATTGAAATGCCTGAAAAGAAAGAAGTAAAAAAAGAGCTAATCTACAACAAAAAGAGTGAGAAGAGTATTAGTCAAGTGGTAAAAAATGTCTTAAAAAGTATCTACTTTGAGAGTAACTCTTATGCCATTTCCTCTACAGAAAAAAAGAAGCTAATCAAGTTAGCAAAAGTTTTAACCCGTTATCCTGAGTTAATTATTGATATCATAGGACATACTGATACTCATGGATCTAATAAATACAACCTAGAACTGTCTCATCTACGTGCAAAAAGTGTTAAAGAGTACCTTGTCTTAAAAGGTATAAAAACACATCAGCTCAACACCTTAGGCGTAGGAAAACAACAAGCAACATTTAAAAATCAGGTCGTATTTCAAGTTAGATAATAGTTATGGTAGAAATTCTAAAGCTACTATTTTTATTTTTTCTCTAACCTCTTCAATAATCTCATTCTCCAAATCAACCAAATACAAAATATCGTGAGGAGTCATATAGCCTTTTTCAAGCTTTGCTACTCCTGCACTCATGGCAGATGATAGGTGGCGAATGCAAAGTTTATAAGCATCTGTACTTCCCTCTGTATTGTAAAAAAGTGGCTCTTTAAAATTTTTAATCTTCTCTTTAAATGCTTCAGTCATGGATTGCCTTATATTTTTCCACTATTTTATCAAATTAACTGTATAATTCCACAAATAAATATTAGGAACATCTATGATAAATGCACTTCGAGGAATGAAAGACTTAACTTTTGAAGAGAGTGAACGCTTTGTGCATATTGTTGCTACAGCTACAGAGGTAGCAAAGAAGTATGGTTACGAGTACATTGAGACCCCAATTTTGGAAGAGACAAAACTTTTTAAACGCTCTGTTGGTGAGAGTTCTGACATTGTTGGAAAAGAGATGTATCAGTTCATGGACAAAGGCGACAACGATGTTTGTATGCGTCCTGAAGGAACAGCAGGCGTGGTGCGTTCTTTTGTTCAAGCAAAACT
>Ga0256844_10000402_pt1 | contig 16682 bp, 33 predicted proteins | sample MusselsmetaG_FD_189100 | JGI IMG/M metagenome (GOLD analysis project Ga0256844, IMG submission 189100) | Mussel associated microbial communities from hydrothermal vent at the East Pacific Rise, Pacific Ocean - Mussels | ecosystem: Host-associated > Mollusca > Shell > Unclassified ... | reverse complement strand
AAAAGCAAAATCAATTACTTCATTATATTGTTCTTCTGTAAATTTTTTTGCTCTAACATCAAAACCGTTTATTAAAGAAACTAATTGTTCTCTATTTATTTTTCTGTTCATATTGACCTCCTTTTGTTGTTGTTATTTTTTCTTATGGACAAATTATAGCACAATTCTAGAACACGTAAGAAGAACCACCATCCCATTCATCATGATCTATCTCTTGAAGCTCGTAAACACCAGTCTCTTTGTTAGGTCTAAATTCTTTATCTTCACTTGGAGCAATTATATTTAAGTGTTGAAGTTGAGCCATACAATCAATAACATCATCATGCTTTGCTGAACCAATTCTTTTTCCTGTATTAGTTTTTGAAACACCACGTATCTCATTTAACGCCTCCTGTATTAAGAATTCATGTTCCATTTCTTTCGGGAACCAAATCTTATTATTGCTGAACAAGTGAAGTATTCCTAAAAAGTTTGCATATTTATTTACACCACGAACTGGAGCAATTCCAGGTTTACCAGGTTTTTGTTCATGTATATTGAAAAATCTATTCTCACGAATCATTCTATCTCTAAGCATTGAAACAAATGTAGCTTGTTGACCTGCAATTTCTATGCCAACACTAAGTGGATTATATTTCTGACAGTAATCAAAAAGATCTTCTATATGTTTACTTGGATCGTCTCTTCTAGCTTGACCATCAACTAATAGGTGATCACCTTTTGAATTAATTGCCCATACCAAAATAACTGCTAGGTCAGCCGTACTTGCTTTACTTGTAGCTAAATCGGTAGTAACATAAAAGTTGTAACTAGATTTATTTGCAAGTATATCTGCACGACTGAACCATGGAATTGCTGAATCTAATATCAACCTATTTTCTTCACTTGAAATTCTCAACATCATCTCCTGCATATATTCTTCGACCGAACCATCTTTTACTGAATCTCTATAATTTAACATTACAGAATCATATGTAAATCTATCTGGCCAACTACCTTTGAAATCTTCTTCTTTTATATCTACACCAATTTCTTCGCAAACTGGATAAACACTTGGTTCCCAAGCCCCTGACTCAATTGCCATATACAATGGATCGTTTTGATTAAACGGAGTACCAGTCCAAATTATTCTTTGTTGAGTAGGATGCATTGCTGCTTTTATATCTGAAAATACCGTATCTCTAATTGATCTCAGGATAGCCTCAGAGCGCGCATCAGCATTTGACTTGATAAGATCATCTACGAGAGCTAATTGTGGACGAGAAGTACCTTTACGTGTACCACGAACACCAGTGCTTGCACCATACCCTGACATATAAAATCTTCTGTCAGCTTTTGACAGATTTTCTCCAGCAATTTGATGTCTGATCAAAGTCATTCTTGTATCTGTAAACTTTGCTGATTCAAACTTATCTTTCAAAAAGTCAGAACTCTCAAATAGATCTCTCACGGTATTCATAGTTGTACGAACATTATTCTCCATACTATCGGCAACATAAATTGCATAATCAACTGGACCGAACCCTGGCATTTTACCAGTAGTCGCGATATACAATGGAAGATAAACCCCCATTAACATTGACTTCGCGATACCACGATGAGACATCACGGCATGCTTAGTGTTCTTACTTGTAAATAACTTATCTATCATCATGTAGTGAACTAAAGGATTAGAGTTTTCTGTTCTGCCTCCATTAACCAATTGAATAAAATTGAAGAATGCAAAAGTCTCTGTAGTTGGTACAAACCCAGGAAAGGAATAGTCTACCTCTCGCAAAAGTTTATCTACTATTGACTCAAAATAATTATCTCCGTCTTTCAGATCCATGAAAATTTCCTTTTTGTTCGTTTTCAAGTTTTGTTATTACTTGCATATTTTCTGGCATATTAAATCCTGATACATACTTTCCATTTAATGGAACAATATGATCAACAGCCATTTCTACTCCAGTATTTTTTTTAATAAATCTTGAAATTGTATATAGCATTTCTATTTTTTTAAAATCATTTTTAGTCAACCATTTTGGAGTTTGAAGCTTAACTCTTTTTCTTCTAGCATTTTGATAAGATTGTCTTCTTTCTGGATCAGAATGATAATAATCTCTATTTATTTTTCTAACCTTATCTCTATTATCATCTTGATATTTCTTGTTTCTAGACAAAACTTTTTCTGTGTTTTCTAAATAATAATTTCTTCTTTGTGCATTTATCTCATCACGTTTTTTTTCTCTTCTTTTTTTCTCTATTGATGCTAAACATAACCTACATATATTTCCAACTTTAGGAAAATCATTTTCTGATGAATCACATTTTATGCATACTTTCATAATTATTCAACCTCAACATCTATCGCGTCGTCGTCAGAACCTTCTTTGATATTTAATTTCTGAAGAGTAATTAGATCTACACCTTGTTCAAATGCTTCTTTTTGCAACACAGCAACTTCAAGCATCTTAGCTTCTAATGCCAATCCAGATTCATCTTTCTTGATACCAATTTCAAGTTCAACTTTTGAAGTTTCTGGTTCTTTCAATTGAGTCAATAATTTATCTGCAGATTCCATTCTAATTCTGTCAGTAGAAGTTCTTGATGTAGCCAATTCAAATAATGTCTCAACAGCAAAGTCAATTTTATTGTAATGTCTCATTCTAACATTCATTTGTGCTTGAGCCATAATAGCTTGAACCAACTGTCCTGAGTAATACATAGATGGTGCACCAGTTGCGTATGGAGGCTTTCCTTCCATAACTCGTCTCTTAACTTTACTTGGAAAAGTTTTTACATAAGCTTCTGCTTGCTCGTCACCACTCAAGTAATATGTACAGAATTCAACAGCTGCTATATAGTCAGAAGTCTTGTATCGTCCCTGAGTAAGCACGCTTGAATAGCTGACAACTTTCTTTTCAAACTCGCCTTCAAAGTCCCCTCTAATCTCTGCCGAATTTATCATATCTACAAGTTCTTGGTTCATAAACTTCTGTTTCTTACTCGGCATTAAAACCTTTAGTTCATCAAGAGTCATTGTTCTGAACCATGTTTATTTTATCTATATCATTAGATGTCTTTCTTACAAAAGAAGCTAACTCTTCATATATATCCGCGGCTTTACTTAACGTTTCAGCTGAACCAATTCTATTCATACAATCTTCAATCTGAATAGACATTCTTCTTATTAGTATATCATTCTTTTCAGATAAGGTTAATTCCATATTTATTCCTTTTGTTTTCAAAAGTATATCATAATGTTAAAGTTAGTGTTGATGTTATTTATAAAACTCAGTAGTTATTGTGAATGGTTCAAGTGTAGTATATGTGTTGTGGTCGAACTTTACAGAGGACATTTTTATGTCCTCAACTTCTTTCAAGCTATATGCCCATATTGGTAACCAATTATGGACAACCTCTCTTAAAGGGTTTTGATTTGGTATTGAACCAAAAATTCCTTTACAGCTTCCAGACTAATCACCACCTATAAAACTAAACAAATCTTCAGAATCTACATAATCATGATGTGCAGAATTTCTAATCTTACTCAAAAAAGCTTCATCTTCCTGATATTCATTTGGAAGAGTCGCCTTAATAAATCTCTGACTATTCTTCAAACTTCTAGTTGGATAACTGGCAATACCAGGAACCAAATCAACAACTCTCTTCTCATCATCTAAATATTCAAATATCATTTTCATTTCATATCCTTGATAGAAGAATTATATCATAACTTAATCTCCGACAGTTTCGTATATCTCATCTGGAGACATGTCATTTTGTATATCTCTTTTTTTGTCAAAGTGTTTCTTTAAAGCAGCATCGCTACTTGAAGCTTCTATTGCTCTATCTCTAATTGCCTTTCTATCCATAGCTTCTTCATGCCAATATCTTGAGCCAGACTCAATAGCAGCAGATGTTTTATATATATTTGATGAATTACCAGCAATTAAAAAACTTGGATCAATAAAATAAACCTTCACAGTTCCAGTTAAACACAAAACCTTCTTATCAACAAGAACTGCTCTTTGCTTTGTAAAAGTTTTGTAACTAATTCCACAAGATTCAAGTATCTTCTTTTCATCTGAAAACATATTGACAATATTATCTCTTGAGTATCGAGCCATCACAAGTAACAGCTTCATTTCGTTTCCAGACAGACTATCCAATATATCAGTTATAACATTTGAAGAGCTTTGCATAAGTACTTTGTTCATTTCGTATCCTTTGTTTTAGTCCAGTATTATCCCCTATTATTTCTTTATCTACGCTTAAATATTACATCTCTACTTTTAGGAACATTCGGGGGATGAGTATCCCTTTTACAGCCCTATTATACGAGGATCTAGACTTTGTGGCTTATAAGAAAGGGAGCGGAGCTCTTTTAAAGACAGATTATATATATTAGAAAGCATCTTTAGGTCTGTCGTCAGTCGACTTTGTCTCCTTCCTTGACCTACGATGCTAAATGTTATAGATAAGGCTATGAGAGCTCTAATATGAACGCATATCTATATATATAATATATTTTTTTATATACAGAAAGACGATTATGATTTTGTTTTTTGAATTTATATATTTGTGTGTTGGGGAGGGTTAGGGTTTTGGAGTCACAAGTATATAGTGGGACGCCCCGGGTATGTCAAAAGGGACCCATAAATCTTAAACCAAACTTAAATTAAAGGACACATCATGTTTACATTCGCATTCATCATAGTTCAATCAGTGGTTATATATATCATTGGTTCGATTAAAGTTAGACGTAGACTAGCAGCTTAATATCTCTTCGGAGGTATTGCTGGTGCTAGATCACCAAGCAGTTCGGATCTGTAACAAATGTCCAGGAGATTTATTATGTTATTACTTATCATATTAATCATTGTTTTAGCCGCTGTTGTATATGTATGGACTAGTCACTCACGTGGTGCGTTCAGATGGTTTTGGTCGTTAGTTCGTTCAACGTTCATATTCCTACACGGTGCTAGAATGAAAACTTTAGCTGCTACCGTTGAGGAAGCTGACGCTGCTGAAACTTTCCGTGCTACATTAGATGACACACTTGTTGATTCTAAGTTGTACCGTAAAGATGCAGTTAGTTATGCTAAAAGTTCTCGTGACTTGCTTTCAGAAGCTCGTGCTAAAGCAGGTGTTAAATAAGTTCATAGTTCTCACTTCGGTGGGAATTGTTGAGCTCTGTTAATTCAACTCTATCATCCATATGCAAGGAGGTTATTTTGTATCATTGGATTTACTTAACTATTAATTTAGTTCATAGTTTTATTGCTATGTTACCGTCAGTATTATCTCCTGTACATTGACGAGTAAGCCCGAAAGAGTAGAGGGAAACTCCTGCAAGATTTAATGCCAGGGTCTGGTGTGGGATGTGAACCAATGTGAACTAGGCTGCCATTAATGCTACGAGTCCATTTAAGAGGCTACAAGCAACGCAAGGTCTAATCCATACTAATGTGTGGGTGACTGTCTGTTTAGGTCGTAAACTAGTCTATTCAAGTGTTTCTTAGGTACTCATTTTCAATGCTACTGTGTGCGTATGCACATCAAACCTAACTCATTCATATTAACTAATATCAACGATAAGATTTAACTATGTCACAGGCATGTGATATACAAAGTTTTATGCGGAGAATTATCATGAAGAAAGTTACATTAGAAATAAGACCATCATACAGATACGACAACTCATTCATTGGAATGGTTAGCTATCTAGTATGTGGCAATGTTGAAATGTTAGTTGGGACTTCGTGTCCAATTAGAAAGCCAGTTACTTCTATAGATAGTTGTGATTGGTTCTAGATACATAGTGCACACTTAGGTGTGTAGTATTGTGACTAGATCACAAGGGTTTCAGATTCCCTAACAAAATGACTAAGGAGATATTATGTATGACTTATCAAACTTTAAATGGTCAGCTGTAACGGCTAAAAGAGATGTATTGGCTGAGCTATTAAGATTAGAGATAAAAACAAATACAATGATCTATACGTATGGCGGTCAAGTTGACATGCGATACGTAAAACTAACTGGAGGATGGTAATTATGGAAACAATTACAACATGCAACTCACTTGGTGAGATGGAACTACTAGAGGAAGATGGATATGGCTACAAGCTAATATCTAAGTGTGCTGTTGGTGATAGTGAACCAATTAAAGGTCAAATGATATTGTCAGATGTAACAACTGAGACAATACAATGTAATGGTAGTTTGCTGTCAAGTACAGCTAGAGATTTCAGAGTTATGTATATCAGATACATGCAAGCTGAAGCTATGAATACAACGGCTACTGAAGATATGGATCAAACGTTTGATGATATCGAGGTTATGGCACTACAGGTGCCATTTAAAGAGCTAATGGATATGGCAATTGATGATGGAATCATTGATTGTTATGATGATGTATACAAAATGGAAGAGGAGTAAGTTATGGAATTTCAAATGATGATAAATATAAGTTTGTGTGTTGGTTATGTAATGGTTGGTGCTGTAGGCTGGGCATTACTAGAAGATGTAATTGATGTAAAGAAACACTTCTAGACTGAACCAATGATTAATGTGTGTGCTGAAATGTGCAGAATACTGAAACTAAATATAAACATATCTTGAAAGGATATAAATTGAAAACACAAAATGATAACGCTACTGCGTCTGTAAACACTTGGGAAATAATTAACTCTGTATTCGGAGAGAACGCTGAGTTTAGAAGTGAAATGGAATGGGCACGTTCAACTAAAAGATTCAAAGTTGCAACTAAAGAACTTGTGAGTTCTATGAGCCAAAGCGAATCAGTTGCTAAATGGAATGATATGCTGTCTGCAGCTCATATTGTTCAAAGTAAAAGAGTGCTTGAATTAATTGAAGCTCTTGAGGGTGTTAATCTAGATATGGTTACTAAGCCAGAAGCTCTTGCAAAAGATGCTTGTGAAGATGAGAAAACTCAATCAAGAAATGATTGGAATCTGTATACATTGAGTGAAGCTCTTAATGCTGCACAGGTTTCTATCTGGGCTATTCATAACATGCAGGAGCTAGGTCAAAAAGGTTTGAGAAAAGCTTTAAATGTTGTGGTTAGTGCGTATGGTAAAAGTGTACGTGATAACGTGATTGCTAACTCAATAGTTGGTGGTCTAAGTAAGATCGTTGATGGTGACATCAATGATGGTATGGCATTGGCTGAATTGCTGAGTGCTGCAGGTTATATTAATCTGGGTACTGCAAGAACTAACGAAGGTCATACTGAGTTCGTGTTCAGTGTAAATGCTGACTGTAAAGAGTTGAGACGTATCAACAAATTTACAAGTGCAAGAAGTACTAAGTTATTTGCTATTGAACCAGTATCTGGGAATATATCTATTAGAAGTAAATTCGCTTATGCTCAAGATATTGAACCAGTAAGTGATGTTGTTGATTATTTAAACAACGTGTCTATAAGCTTTAAAGCTGATATTAGTGAGGATGCAATTATCGAGATAGCAAGAAATGCTGTTGAAGATGAGGACGGATCTAAACTATTTGATGAGTCTTGGAAACAAGCTATCAAACAAGATTATCTTAATGAGTTCGAGATCGTTAAAAGCTCTGGTAACAAGTTCTTTATACCTCGTCAAACTGATGGTGTAGGTAGACTATATGAGCAAAGCAAATTTGGCTTCCACCAAGGTCATGCTCACAAAGAGTTGTTAGAATTAACTAACAAAGAAGTTCTTAATGAAGATGGTAAATGGGCTATGCGTCAAATGTTCGCAGAACTTGAGGGATTTAGACCTGAAGGTAAAAAGCCTACGGAAGAGCAAGCAGAGATATTCTTTGCTGAGATGACTAATACAAATGTATCTAAAGAAGGTCAAGAACTTCTTAATTCTTATTATTCTGATGAAGCTACTGGTATGTTAATAGAAGTAGATGCTCAAACTCAAGGACCAGGTCTATATGGCTTACTAACTGGTGACGAAAGACTATGTTATAACACTGCGATTATTGGTAGCACAGAACGTACAGATATGTACGGGATACTAGCTAATGCAATGAACTCTAGACTAAGTGTAACGGCTTGGAATCGTGGTAACTGTAAGACTGCTCTAATGACTAAAGGTTATGGAGCTGGATACAAAACTATTATGTTTGGAAGTGGTGCTAACTCTGACTATAACATGGATACAGGTGAATACACAATTCACTCTGGTAGCAAGAAAGCTGTTCCATTAATGGAAACTGCTGAAACTGTAGGTATCACAAATACTATGCCAGTATGGTCTGCGTTCAAGAAAACTATGCAAATCATTGCTCCTGCAATGTTAGAAACTCAAGCTATGTTAAGTAATATTCAAGAAGGTCTAGGTCAATCTGTATTAGAGTGGACTATGCCTGATGAAATTGTTGCGTCTGTAGCTACTCAAAAGACTGAGGAGAGCCATGCTAAATGGATTGACGGTAAAGGTAAAGTACACAGTATGGCACATCATACTCGTGCGTTAGATGATTCTAATACAACTGCGTTAGCACCTCGTTTAATTCAAAGTATAGATGCATATATATTGAGACAAGTTGCTCGTAAACTTGCTTCTCAAGGAATAGAATTAGTAGCTGTACATGATGGTTATTTAACTCATCCAAATCATACAAAGTCTTTAATGACTGCGTATAAAGAAGTTCTAGCTCATGTATATGAAATAGATCTAATGACTGATATTCTTAGCCAATTAATGGGTAGAGAAATATCTAGTGTTCGTAAGAACTCAAGTATCACTGTAGAGGACATATTAGCGTCTAAATACAGCCTTTGGTTTTGATTTAAGACCGAAAAGTCTATAAACTAAGGAGGTTATTATGACTAAAAAACTTGTTAAAGAAGTGTTCTCATATGATGTTGCTAGTGGTATTCTCTCTTGGAGATACAACAAGAAGCATCGTGAGTCCAAAGCAGGTGACGAAGTAGGCTGTAGTGATGACAAAGGTTATCGTGTCGTTCATTATGAAGGTAAAATATACAAGGTTCATCGCCTTATATATCTCTATGTATATGGCTATATGCCAGAAATTGTTGATCACAAAAATAGAGTTAAGAATGATAATACAATATCTAATCTTAGAGAAGTCACATCTTCTCAAAATAGTTGTAATCGTAGCTTGTCGAGCAGAAATACATCTGGTGTTACAGGTGTAAGTTTGAATCCACGTAAATCAGGAGAGTGGGTTGCTCGTATAAGTGTAGATGGCAAAAGAAAACATCTTGGATACTATGATGAATTTGATGATGCTGTTAAAGCTCGTTTAAATGCTGAATTAGCGTTATGGATGTAGATTGTAGGTAAATGTATAGACAGTTGCTATAAGTCCTTCAGGGGGCTTATATGGAGCTGTTAGATATCATGCTTGGTAAGTAACTTAATTGTGAACATCTTTGATTTCTAATCTCCAACGCTACACGATGGCTTGATGGCCATTTTAAAACCAATCTTACCTCCCTTTTCCGCCTTTGGCGTTTGTGAAGAGAGCGTAGACTCTCAAAAATTAAAATGCTGTAAGGAGCAATTATGAATGAACAAGAAAAAAGACAAGCTGAACTAGCTGCAAAATATGAAGCTGGTGGGCTTGGAACTGAAGCATCTAATACAGATGATAAGAAAAAGAATCGTAGTCGTGCTGCTAAAGAATGGGTGAATCATTTCTTTGGTGTATCTAAGTATGTGAACCAAGCAAAAGAAGATGGCGTGGTGATCAAAACAGAAGAAGAGTTAACTGCGTATATCGTTGCACAATGGGAACATACTGCAAGTGATAAAGATACTGCTGTTGCAGAGTTATTCGCAGCGTAGTAATTGTCTCATAATGCACACGTCTTTCGTGTGCATTGTTGAGCCAATACAGATAGGCAGATATGAAGAGCGTTTAGCTTCTGTTCCTGTCCTGGCTAAAAAAATTAAAATAAAAAGGATCTAACTATGTTTGGATTAACAAAAATGCTAGGTGGACTAGCGGGTGATTTATACGAAGGTGTTGCTGCTATAGGTAACGGAATTATTGATGCTCCATCTGAATTCGCTGAAGGATTTAAAGATGGACTAATTACTAAAGAGAGTGAACCAAAGGAAGCTGATGCAATGACTCCTGGTCAAGCTCCTGAAAAAATAGAACCAGTAGTGGTTAAAGAAGAAGCTATTGATCCAAGAGATGCTCGCATAGCTGAGTTAGAAGCTAAATTTGCAGAGCAGTCTAAAGACGATCCATTTAACAAAGGATAAGTTATGGTAGATAAAGGCAAAAGTATAATTGATGGTACAGTAAATGCCGTATTTATGGAGGATACTGAACCAGAAGATGTGTTCATTCCAGATGACGATACAGGATTCTGGGAAGATTACTATGAGGGTTTTGTTGATAGCAATGACTATGAACATCAACAAGAAAGCGTTTACGAACACGAGGAGTAAATCATGGGACTAGGATTAGCTGCAGGTGTAGCAATATTTTTTACTAAACAATAGTTAAGTGGAAGTTTGGTATACTAACAAAAAGGATATCAAATGAAACTAATTAGAGAACTAGGAAGCATAAAAAAGCCTCCAGCATTTAAGCCACTTAAGTATGCAATATACGAATGTGAATGTGGAAAAGAAACTGAGGCAATAATGTCCAGTGTTAAAAGAGGCACTGTTACTAGATGCTATGAATGTGGAAGAAAATCTGCTTCAAATAAAATGATAAAGCATGGTGATTCATCTCATCCGTTATATAAGCAATGGCTCACAATGAGACAAAGATGCTACAACAAAAAATGTAAAGCATATGCTGATTATGGTGCTCGTGGAATAACTATAAAATGGGATTCATACGAAGACTATAAACAATGGGCTATTGATAGCGGATATAAATCTGGTCTAACAATAGAACGACGAGACAATAATGGCGACTATGAACCATCAAACTGTAAATGGATACCGATAAGTGAACAGCCTCACAATAGGAGATGCTCGATTTCAAATAGACTTTCTGATTCTAAAATAGAATCAATAAAAAAAGAATATGAATCTGGCTCAATATACAAAGACTTAGCTACAAAATACAACGTAAGTATGAGTAGTATAAGAAGAATTATAAAAGGATAAACAATGGATACGTCAATGCTACTTATAGCTGGATTTGCTACCTTTTTCAATTTCCTAGTTTTAAAATGGAAATTCACAAATAATAGAGTAGCAGATGGTGCATTAGATGCAAGCACGCTTGCGATAATCCTGTATGTGACATCTGGAAGCATGTCAGGTATGGTGATTGGAATGATAGCAAGTTCGCTGTTCAGTGTATACTTATTGTGGAGTCCATTGAAACTAGATTTCATGGATGAAACAAATGATTATAAAGAATTTGATTTTAAAAAGGAAGTAATATGAAAACATACACTGATCCAGAGGAAGCTTTAAAAGCTTTCGATAAAGAACACGGTGCAGATACTGATGGTGGTGAACAATGTGATACTCCAAATTGTCCTGACTGTGGTGAACCGATGTTGCCAGATGAGCTGGTAGACGCTACGTTAGAAGTTCATGTTGAACAAACAGATGATGGCAGATATGGAACATTAGTTAAATTACCTGATAGCAAGATGACTGCATATTTGTTCTTATTGAGCATAATGCAGACTATGTCATTAGCAGGTGATGAGTCTATTGAAGATATCATAAAAGAGGTAATGAAATTGCAATCAAAAGGTGCTCTTCAAGAAGCAAAAAACATATAAATAAAAAATGTACTCATATCAAAGCTATTAGTTCTTCTTAGTTGAGAAGATATTATTATTGTATAATACTTATCAAGCTTAACTAATAGGAATAAATATGCTAAAAGAAATAGCCAGTAAATGGATGGATTTAGACGAAGAAATAAACGAGTATGCATGGTTTAATAAGTATGAATGTAGTGACTGTAAAAATTCATTTAATTCATTAATTTTAACTAAAAGTAAAATGAAAGTAGATGGATGTAAACTATGTAGCAAAGAGATAATAACTGCAATAGAATATGCAAAAGAAGTTATTGTTATGAAGAAGCATGTAAAGAATAGAATCAATAGAATATATTCATCTATGAAAGGTAGATGTTATAACGTAAAAAGTGAATCGTATAAGTATTATGGTGGTCGTGGAATAAAAGTATGTGATGAATGGCTAAATGACAGAAATGTATTTGTAATATGGGCAAATGAAAATGGATATTTAAAACATTTGTCTATTGACAGAATTGACAATGATGGAATATATGAACCAAGTAATTGTAGGTGGACAACACAAACAATACAATCAAGAAACACAAGATTGTTAAGTTCAAAGAATACATCAGGATTCAGAGGTGTAAGCTTCCACAAGCAATCAAGTAGTTGGTTAGCAAGAGTTCATGCTGATGGAGCTTCTGTGCATATAGGCAACTATAGTACTGCATTTGAAGCTGCTCAAGCAAGGGACAAATATGTTACTGATAATAAATTAGAACATACATTAAACTTCAAATAAAAGGAGACAATATGATAGCATTTGCTGCATTTATATTTATAGTTATAACAGCACCAATATGGATGGCTTTAGCTGGAGTAGCAATAGCATGGATAGTTATAATCATGGCATGGATAATAATTCCAACAACAATAGCAATTATGGTTCATCCTGATACACTAGATGGTTCAAAACCATTGTATTCATTATTTGCATTTTGTATATCACTATATGTAGAAATATTAATATATAAAGAACTTGGTAAAGATGAATTATATAAGCCTATAAATAAAATAAAAGATGACAAGTATGCTGACTTGTTTGATAAAGATGGTCAGATAATTACGAAAGATAAAAGTTCAAGTATATTATTTGATTTAACAGACTAAAGCTAAGCAGGAGGAATAAATGACTTATGAACAATTCATAAAAAAACACTTAGTTGTTGATTGGGAAACTGAGCAAACAACACTACGAAATATCATTCTAAAAAACGTCAAAACAGGTAAAGAAGCATTGGCTTTGTCAAGACTATTTGGATTGAAGCAAAGCTCATTGATGCACTCTCCTGGACCAGCAATGTCTGGATTCCCACATAGTGATGATTACATTAACTTTGTAAATGATATTGGAAAAAGCTTCATCACTGTTGTTGGCAATATAAAATATGAAAGTATCAACACACAAGAGTATTGGTTCTCTGAGGAGATCAAAGACTATTGTGAAAGAATAGCTATTGAATATAAAATAGATCAGACTAATTATGATTCAGGAGTGGATAATCTATATAAGATGTTCGGAATGGAGATATTGTGACAAATAAAGCAGCTTATCTGAAGAGATATGCAAAAACAAAAAGAGGATTAATAGTTAATCTATATAGTCAACAAAGAGCAAGCTCAGTAAAAAGAAAATCAGCAGGAGGATATATATGGAAAAGTTAAGTGATGGGGTAAAAAACCTTAGTAAAATGCAAATCTGCTACCAATTAATGTATATGACTGATGGTAAAACAAAAGCAATACAAGACGTCATAAAGGCTTTGAAGCTATATATGCGTAAGGTGTTGACTAATCAAGAATCGTTGTATAGAGAGGCTGAGAAGTATCAAATAAAGCTATATGAAGATGCATGGAAGTTATGCTTCGATCCAAGCAATGGACATGTAATTGAAATTGGTACAATTCTAAGTATTGTGTACGAAAGTATTGATCCAAAAGAAGCTGCTAAGATGATTGGTTCAAAGAAGATGGACAAAGCTGTAACAAGTTATTATTTGGCTACTGAAGAAGCTGAAGATGAATTAGCTGTAGAAACTAGATCATCTAAGTTTGGTCACATGATAGTGAAAATGTACGATGGAGAGAAGCAAATATCACCATTTAAAAGAATGATGAATATAAAAAAACAAAATCACGTAGTAGAGACTGGAGAGAATTGGGATGAATTTAAACAAAGAAAAGATATACGCAATAGTTAAAGCGTACGACAACGGAATGACACTTCCTGGATTAAGCATGATGTTCAAAATAAGCAAGCATGATACTATTAATATAGTTCACTTAATTAAAGTTGTGAGAAAGATGAAAATAAAATAAGGATACATATAATGGCAAACAAAAAACATCACTTCAAGGTTCAAGGAACCAAGAACACAAGGGATGCTGAGAAGCGTAGACACCATGAAGAAACAAAACCAAATAGACGTATACCGTTTAGTGACAGAGAGGTGGCTAAAACAAATAGCTCACTAGCTGAAAAGTATCAAGTTACTTGGCACGCCGTACAGAGATATGCTGAAAGAGTACTGGAAATAAGCAAATATGAACTTGATCAAACAAAGACAGAAATGATTGCTAAAATGATTAGAGCAAGTTTACCAGATGTAATTATTGATCAAGCTAAATACAATATAGCTGACAACTACTATGCAGTTGTTAACGGAGATGTTGTTGTAACTATTACAAAGGCAAAGTAATGAGAAGCTTAGATCAAATATACTACGACGTGGACAATGAAGTTGGAATTACTGATTACACAATTGTAGACGGAGAAGAAGATGACGCAAATTGTTTTGTAGTTGTAGTAGAAAACTTAAATGAAGAGTTACATGTAAGAAAAGTTCTTGAGTACGAAGACGTTGATCTAATTTTAGATTATCCAAGAATCCTTGGTGCAGTTGACTATAAAAATAAGAAGTTTGGTTCATACAAAATAGATATGACAAGAACTGAATATAATGGAATGTATATGGACGCATATCATGAACCAGTAGTTTTAACCTACAAAGAGTTCGTAGATACTGTTGACAACAATAACCTAACAAGCAAACAGTGTTTGTATAAACGGTTAGGAATGGATCATGAGTGAAGAATATGATTATCCTATTTATGCAGAATGGATATATAAAGAACAAATGACAGGACTTATAGTTAGGTTCGATGGACCAGAGGAATCAGAAGCAGTGAGAGCTGCATTTGATTCAAAAGAAGCTTGTTCAAAGCTTGGCTTTAAATCTATGAATACATTACATCACAAGCATAGCGAGTACTGGAAAATACTTGATAACTATGGCGAGGATGAGTTCGACTTGTATGAACGATTAGGGATGAAAGATGATAGTAAATGAGGTAACAGACCGTTATCCAGATCAGTTTCCATATAGCATTAGAGATGCATCTGAAGATGACATATGTATGCAACTTGGTATTTACGCGGCTAGTGATTACTACCCAATATATGTTGGCAAGTATGGAATCACAATGAAGAAAAGTGCTGATATATCAGAAGTACCAATTATATACAGACATCTGTATTATGGCGAAGCTGATCCAGGTATAGATATATATGAATTATTTAAAATGGAGAAATAATATGTGGAGACTATGGAGATTAATATTCGGATGGCACTATGTGATAGTTGAATGTGGATATTACAAAAAAGTTATGAACGCAAGAGTTAGAAAACTTGGTAACAAATTTTACTATCAATGCGATAACAAGATACAGCTGATACTGCATCCTAGATTTGGAAATGATTCAAAAGTATTTCCATTATCAATGGACCAGGTTGAATTCGACAAGATGATTGAAATCAATAAGGACGAAAAATGAAAGTAGAAGTATGTGAAAACGTATGTACAACTTGTCCGTGGAGAGTTGAGAATGCTCACCAGTTACAGAAAGAAACAATCAAGCATATGATTGAGAGTGAGATCATATCTCCCTGTCATCAGAAGCAAGCACGCGTTGATGGTTGTACAGAAACTGAAGGTGTAGAGATATATGCTGCTGATAGAGATGCTAACAATAAACCATTTATGGTTTGTAGAGGTATAGCTATTGCAAGAGCTAAGATGAATCGTAAACATAAAAACTTTATGTTGCACATGTTAGATGCAAAAGTAAAGTTAGGTGACGATTTAGATCGTGAAGATATAGTTGATATGTCATATATATATGGAGAAACAAATGAAAAAGATTAAGATCAAAACAACTGCAGATGTAGATTATCTGTTTAAAAAAGTAAGTGACAAAGCTATTGAAAGCTTTCGTTCTGGAGAAAGTGTTGATGTGTTTCAAGAAAAGATAATCAAATATCTTATGAAGAAAGCAGATCTAAATGAAGAACAATCTAAAGTTTATGTAACTGAATTCCTAGCAGTAATGCTAACGTCAAGTGATGAAGTTTTAGATGAAGAAAGATTGGAGAATCAAGATGCAAACTAAATTAATTGGCCTTATTATGTTAGATGTAATTCTAATATCAATGGCCTGGGTATTACCAATATTTGAACCAACACTGTTTGGAATAGTTGAATGGACGATGATCGTCCTTACTTCAATAACTTTATTGACAGTTCTTACTATTGATAAAAAAGGTGACATGTACAAAAAGTTACTAGAGGATCGTGAAGATAGACCCGTATGGTGGAGCTTTTACGATATCCTTACTGACATTATGTTTATTGTGTCATGGGGATTAAACGGAGCACCAGGACTTGCATTATTGTACATGGTTCATAAAACTATGATCATGATTAAGATGCCAGATTATTACAAAGTAAACAAGGATAACTAATGGCTGTTAAATACAGAGATTTTAGCGACATCCACCCGATGTGGCGTGCAGTACTGGCATATAATACATATGATTATGATGGAAGAGAGAATGTAATTAGTGCAACATCAATA
>Ga0256844_10000401_pt1 | contig 16689 bp, 17 predicted proteins | sample MusselsmetaG_FD_189100 | JGI IMG/M metagenome (GOLD analysis project Ga0256844, IMG submission 189100) | Mussel associated microbial communities from hydrothermal vent at the East Pacific Rise, Pacific Ocean - Mussels | ecosystem: Host-associated > Mollusca > Shell > Unclassified ... | reverse complement strand
AGGTTGGTATATTTATGTAGCAACATTTATGCTTATTGGTGCCATATTCGAATATTTATTGTTTAAAAGAAAAGATAACAGAAAGGACGGTTGTAAATAATGACTTTTGTGCAATTAAAGCACATAACGAATAAGGATAGATTGTGTGAGGAACGAACCACAATCTTATCCTGGGTTGGACAAGCCCGAGATTTAGCTTAATAAGAAAATATATTATTTTTACTCTGAGTAATAAAGTGCTTTTTTTCTCAGAGCACTTTATTTTTGACGAGTTTTATCCTCAGCCATAATAGCTGCAAAAAAAATCACTACACTGCCATAGAATTTAAATGACTCTCCTTTAATATCTGATGGCTTTAAGGTGCTTTATATCCTAATTTCAACGGGGCTTTTCAGGCCTTCGAAACGTAATAATTGCCATTGGTGAATGACACTTTGGACATTTAAAAACAGGCCTTTCTTGTTGGCGGATCACTTGAATAAAAACGTTTAAGATCAGCTGAACCAGTGATAACAGTTTCTTAGCATTAGGATGAAGAAAACCATAATCTCTCACACGCCTAAAGCCCTTTGGTAAAACATGCTGAAACACAAGCCGTAAAAAATCCTCACCTTTAAGTGTACGCAGTTGAGTTTTCTTTGTTTTACTTTCAGTGTATTTAAAAGTCACTAAACCATTGTTGTTGGCGACAATATTTTTTTCACTGATCACCCCTCGATATAAATAACGTGAAAGATATTTAAGAGCAGGTAATCCTTTGCCCGCATGAATACAATTGACGATCCATTTATCGGGTGTTTTAGAAGGAATGGTCAACCCCTTTTGAACAATGGCTTCTAGAAAACGGGCACGGAATACTTTTGCCAAGGCAAATTCATTAAAGAGGTATTTTCCTTTCAATTTTCTCCACTGTTTTTTACGTTTATCTACTCCACCACCAGGAACCACCAGATGAATATGAGGGTGATAATCTAATTTACGACTGTGGGTATGCAACACTGCTGTCATTCCCATATTAACCCCCAGCTTCTCTGGATTAAGACCAAAATCCTTTAAGGTACTTGAAACACAAGCAAAGAAAAGAGAATAAATCACTTTCTGATGCTGCCATGCTAATGTCCTTAGTTGATAGGGTAATGTAAAAGTCACCAAAAAATACTCAACGGGCAATAACTTGGCTTGTTGTCGTTCAAGCCATTGGCTAGCTTCAAAGTTTTGACATTTAGGGCAACTGCGATGGCCACAGGACATCGGTCGCCAATGCGCTTCATCACATTGAGTACATTGCACATAGATTTCACCAGAATCAGGTGTACGGCAGCGTTGTAAAGCATGCATGGCTTGAAGTTGTTCTGGCAATAAATTGGAACCATATTGTGCTAAAAATGATGATTTATATTGGTTGATAATGGTATCGAGTTCCATGCCTATACCTTCTTAAATCGAATATGAAGGGAATTGATTAAATCATCAATTTGGATTTTAGAACTTTCTTCGGTGACCTGAGTGAGATGAGTATATCGTGCTGTTGTTGTGGGACTGGAATGCCCCAGAAGATCCTGAATATGGCGGAGACTTAGGCCACGTTCGAGTAAATGGGTCGCCCAGCTGTGTCTGAGCGAATGGATTGAGACTTTTTTTTAATACCAGAGTCTTCAATCACTCGTTTCATCGCTTGTTGGGCACCACCTCGATCCATGTGACCTTCTGCAAGATAATAATTCTCTTTCTTACCTCTGACATTTGGGAATAACAATTCAGGATGTCGATGTGTTGACCAATAGCGACGCAGTGCTTTCAATGTGAGCTCTGGTAATGGCACCATGCGATCTTTAGCCCCTTTACCACGACGGATATGAACCAATTTACGCTCAGCATCAATATCACTGACTTGTAGTGATAAAGCCTCTTGCAAGCGGAGTCCCATAGAAAAGTGTTTCTAGACACCCATCGTTTGCTAGAAAGTGCCGAGGGTAATAGGGCTGAAAACACCAAATGATGGATGTCTCCGATCCTGCCTCCGATCCATGTCCGATCCATGAAACTCCTAATTTCTTTCCCTTATACTTGAAATCTGTATATCCTCATGATATACATTACCTATGACTCATAAAATATTAAATTGTGTTGGCTTCCAATGGGATATTGGACATTCTGAAAAAAACTGGATTTCACACCAAGTTAGTAAGTCTGAATGTGAACAAATTTTTTTCAATCAGCCACTTATTATTGGTGATGATGAAAAGCACTCTCAACTTGAGGCTCGTTATTACTCTTTAGGGCAAACAGATAGTGGCCGACTTTTATTTATTGTCAGCACTATTAGGGGTAAATTGGTTCGTGTTATTTCAGCAAGAGATATGAGTAAAAAAGAAAAAGAGGTATATCTAAAATGAAAAAAAAATTACCACATTTTAAAACAGAAGATGAAGAAAGAGAGTTTTGGGCTAGCTCTGAATCCACAGATTATATTGATTGGTCAAAATCAAAAAAAACAACCTTACCAAACCTTAAACCATCAACAAAAAAAATTTCTATTAGGTTGCCTGAAATAATGATAGATGAACTTAAGCTATTAGCTAATAAACGTGACATTCCCTATCAATCATTATTAAAAATATTTTTATCAGAAAAAATTGAACAAGAATTTCACTCTGGTTAAAATTGGCACAACAAGAACATGGAGGAAAAACAAAGGAGGAAAAACTAGCCACCCAGTGCGCCGAGCTAAATCGGTAAGAAATTGGACACCGTTACTTGCCACCCATAATTTGAAGATACTCCCATAATTTGAAGATAAAAAAACATAAAAAGCTCCCAATAAATTTTAATATTAACTGAAAAATAAGAACAATTTAGGAAATACAGACATAAACAGGCCCTGCAGCGTTAAAACAGAGAACGTGAGACAGCGGTATTCCTGCAAGGTGTTTGCCTGATAGAATAAAATCTTAAGCCGTGGGTATTATGCAGTGACGGGACTGGGGTATTTGCTTTTAAACAACTTTCGGCATGTATTGATCCCCTGAACCCAATGTCTTTTTTGTTTCTGACACAGTGATTGCAATTGTGCTTCGGGTCCTACAAACGAATAAAAGCCTTTTGAGAAACCCTGAACAGTTTCCATCCAGGTGTCTTTATCAAGCTGCAGTTTTTGTAATATAGCGGGTTGTGCCGGCAGCAATTGAACCGCGCTTATCATCTCTGACGATACGGCCTGTCCAGTCAGCCAGTTCCAGATAGTCCTTCAAGGCAAAAGCAATGCCGTCTTCTTTGAGTGAACTGCCTATAAAGGTGGATAGTTTAATGGAAAAGCCATTTGAGCCTGAAAAAATACTTTGTGCATGCCCATCCTGTCATCAGGGTGTAATGAAAACAATCTATCAAATCACCTCGTTTAGGGAACGACGACGATCAATTGCATGAATTAGTGGACTAACGACCATTTAATATGAAAAAATAAAGTAGCCTGAGAGGTTGAGGGGTGAATATTGTCTGTCCTGTCAAAAAAAGGCATAATAAACGCAATATGCTATGGAAATCATACAGTGATAGTACTTATATTGAATCGTTTTGCTCAAATACGGTTCTTTGAGGTTAATTGAAGGTTCATCCAGTCTGGCTTATAAAAAAGCAAATTCCATAAATAAGGTAAACTTATGTCAGTCACACAGCAATGTCCAACCGACATTTATACGTAATGCTGCGCACAACGCATAAATGCTAAGATGTTAGATTATTTACCACCAATTAGTCCCACCTATTTAAATCAATATGTTACAGGCTTCATAACTACCAATTTGCTACCAATTAAAACCAAATCAGTATTTTAGTCTTGATACCAATTTACTACCAAGTAATACCAAATTGGTAGTAAATTGCAATTACAGGTGCTAGACTTACTACCAATAAATATTTCATTGGTAAAAATACATGAAAATCCCAATATCTCCGCCTGACTTTAAAAGTTTGTTTGACCATATAGTCAAAACATCCCCTGAAAAACTAAGTGAAATATTCTCCTCTGGCATAAAACCTGATCCTAGAGGGAAGTACTACCATTGGGATAAACTAAGACATTTAAAGCTTCCTTCAACAATGTCAAATCATGAAGAATGGTGGCTAGCGGTTAAAGTTGCACGTAAAGCTCTTTATAAAAATATTCCACATTCAGATAAAGATGGTAATCCTTTCGTTTTTGGCGAGCCTGATACAGTGCGCCGGCTATTACATGAAATAGATGTACATGGAGGTGGAGAACTAAAAACGACAGAGCAAGTAGCCAACCCAAATACTCGAGATACGTATCTTATAAATTCATTAATTGAAGAGTCAATAACATCAAGTCAACTTGAAGGCGCAGCAACAACTAGAAAAGTAGCCAAAGAAATGCTCAGGCAAAAACGCAAACCACGCGATAAGTCTGAAACAATGATTCTTAATAATTATCATGCGATGGAATATATAAAGGAGATATCAAATGAGTCACTTACACCTGAGCTTATATTTGAATTACATAGAATTCTAAGTAACAACACAATGGATGACCCAGACACAGTAGGAAAACTGCGTGTTTCAGATGATATTTATGTGGGTGATGACCGTGATGCAACTATAATTCATATTCCACCAAAAGCAAAAGAACTACAAAATAGAATAGAAAACATCTGTAACTTTGCCAATACTACGCATCCTACAGATTTTTTACACCCTGTCATTCGTGCAATAATATTGCATTTTTTACTTGCATATGACCACCCGTTTGAAGATGGTAACGGCAGAACAGCACGTGCACTATTTTATTGGTCTATGCTAAAACAAGGGTATTGGACTATGGAATTCATTTCTATTTCCAGAATACTAAAGTCAGCCCCTGCTAAATATACACGGGCCTACTTACATACAGAAACAGACGACAATGATGTTACCTATTTTATTGTTCATCAACTAGATGTCATTAACCAAGCAATAAAGGACTTACTTGTTTATTTAGAAAATAAATCTAAAGAAATAAACACTATTGAGCAGATAGTAAGGAAATCACCACGCTTAAATAAGTTACTTAATTACCGACAAATTGCACTGATTAATAGAGCATTAAAAAATCCTGATGCAATATTTTATGTTGAAAGCCATAGAGGAGCACATAATGTAACTTATGATACCGCTAGGACAGACTTGCTTAAATTGGTTAAAATGGGATTACTAAATAAAATGAAGATTGGCAAGGCATTTTCATTTACTGCAACTGCTAGTCTTAAACAAAAGCTCGAAACAATATAATGATGCGTATAATAATAAAAAATCTAACGAATAAGATACAAGGATAGATTGTGTGAGTGTTAATGGCCAGTTAAAGTGATCCAGTCTTGGCCAATAAAAGTGATCCACCCAGGATTATGGTTTTTGATAGCAATGCCAGACGTTCAGTGATCCATTGTTTTCGATGACGATAGTCTTTGTGGGTGACGCTATCAATACCACAAAGAAAGGTGCGTCGCACACAACGAGAAATACAGTGATAAAAAGGGGTATCAGAAAGGCTTATTTGCTGGTTTCTTGGAATAGGTATTGATTAACTCCATTTAATCATTGTTAAAAAGAGTATATTATTTATTTGTACGATAATCAAATATTTTCTATTATTGCCTGTTTGTTTTGGCTTTTTATATGCTCTATACTGGCATTAAATTGTGGTTGTCCTGCAATACCCTGCAATATTCCCCAGTTATATTCAGGGTCAGGATAAGCGTAGTTCAATAAAATCTGTTAACTTTGTATAAAGGTAACGCAGTGTGTTTTTAACTGAGCACACTGGCGGACAAAAATGAGTCGTCGTCGTAATAAATCTCGTGTGGCTCTCATACTTTCGGGATAATTATAAGCTTTAGCCAGCATGCCACTATGAATAAGTTTGGCTATTTTATAGGAATCACTTTTATCATTTTTGGCCTTACCACCGTGAATGGCTTTCATGTAGAGGGCATGACCGAGAACAAATTTAATATTATTGTCATTACAGAAATTGGAAACCCAATACCAGGTAAACATACATTCGACGGTAATGACCAGGTTATCCAAATAGGGTTCTACAACAGCCATTAATGCTTCTGGATTGGCTTTAGTTTGTTTATGAACCAGGACTTTGCCTTCTGCGTTAAGCTGGCAGATATAAATAATTTTAGTATGGAGATCTATACCACAATAATATTGGTGTTTTTGGTGTAGAATTGCATTTGAGCCTTCTCCTTTTTTTGAATTTGGCCATTTTCATCATACCGTGAGACGGAGTGATGAAGCGAGAAGGTTCAATTAGTATTAAGCGCATGTTGTCGGACTGGTTTTCCGCTGCGCTCCAAACCAGCCGCAAATGCGGGCTTTATATTTACCTAAACTCGATTCCTTGACTTTGATGTGGTATTGCATATAATACCATTATGAGCACTATTAATGTTGTTATTGACACCAATGTCCTTATTTCTGCACTGAAGTCTAAACAAGGAGCATCACATAAGCTTTTACTTTTGTTAGCAAATGATGTTTTTATACCCAATATTTCAGTACCTCTCTTCGTGGAATACGAATCAGTTGCAAAAAGAGTTGGCTTATTAAGTGATCTGAATTCAAGTGAAATTAACTCAATTCTTGATTACTTTCTTAGCAAATCAAACATCAGAAAAATATTTTATTTATGGCGACCTTTTTTAAAAGATCAAAAAGATGATCTGGTTCTTGAGGTTGCAGTTGAATCACAAAGTGAATATATCATAACCTTTAACACAAGCGATTTTTCTGGTTCTGAAAAGTTTGGTGTCAAAATTATCACTCCTTATGAATTTATGAAAGTACGAGGTTTATTATCATGAGTACTCTAAGTCTAAGATTACCTGATTCACTACACAATGAAATTAAATCATTGGCAAAACAAGAAGGAATTTCAATTAACCAATTTATTTCATCAGCAGTGGCAGAAAAAATGTCTGCATTATTAACTGAAAGTTATTTATTAAAAAGAGCTGAGCATGGAAATAAAGAGGCTTTTTTAAATGCAATGTCAAAAGTTCCAGACATTGAACCTTACCAAGAAGATAAGCTTTAATAAAAATATAGCCAAAAAATGCATGGGATGCAAAAAGACGCATCCATAATTTTGACGTTATAGGCAAAAAAACTCGAAAGAGCATATGAATAAATCTGAAATTTAATTAGCAGAAAAATTATATGACAGTGGAGATACAGAAGAATTAACTAACGTTTTGCTACCTTTTGTTGAATTAAAAGATCCATATGCTATTAATTTTATTTCTTGCTTTAGTCAGCCAGGTGAATTGCCTTCAGACTTTGATAAAAGGTATATTAAACAAAAAATTGAAGCTTCAAACTTAGGGAGTGCAGATGCCTCATATCGCATGGGAGTTAACTATTTATATGGAGATTATGTTGAGCGTGACTTAAATAAAGCATCTCAATACTTTGAAAGGGCTATACAACATGGGCATTCATATACAAAATTCACTTATGGTTTTAGTATTTATTATGGTAGAAATGGCAATAACAAAGACATTGGCCGTGGGTTAAAGCTTATGCATAAAGCTGCAAATGAAGGTATTGATTTAGCAACTAAAGAATTAAAACTAATCGCAGTTAACAGCGTATTACAATAGGTTTCAACCCAATCTTTCATGCTTTTATTCCGAAAGTCAGGCAGAGAAGTAGCAATATCTGACATCCACTCTTTATTTCGTTATAAACCTCTGGGAATTTGATCACATCATGGCATATGTTTTTCGACGCTCCGATTTTTGGCTGTATCTGTTTCTGCTGCTATTAGGTGGCTTTTTTATCAATTACTTGCCACCCATAATTTGAAGATAAACAAACATAAAAAACTCCAGAAATATTTTAATATTAACTGAAAAATAAGGATAATTTAGGAAATACAGGCATGAACAGGCCCTGCAGTGTTAAAATAGAGAATGCCAGACAGTGGTATTCCTGCAAGGTGTTGCCTGACTGACAGAGTAGTGGGTATTATGCAGTGACGGGACTGGGGTATTTGCTTTTAAACAATTTCCGGCACGTATTGATCCCCTGAACCCAATGCCTTTTTTGTTTCTGACACAGTGATTGCAATTGTGCTTCGCGGTACAAAGGATAACCAGAAAATGGAGAGGGATATTTTGGATGCAGTTTCATTTGAACCTATGATTGTTACTCACATTTTTTTTTTCAAAATGACTCTCACTGGAAGTACAAAATACCCTTCTATTCTGTGTTAAATATCAAAAACCAAACTTGTACAATATTTTGAACATGTTATGCTTGTCTTATATGTTGTACAAATAAGAGTATTTATTATGCGAGTTGTAAATTTTTCAGATGCTAGAAATAGGCTAAAAAGCGTTTTAGATCAGGTGGTTAATGATGCTGATTACACGATCATCTCCCGTAGAGATGCAGATGATGCTGTAGTGATGTCATTAGATCAATTTAATGGGTTAATGGAAACAGTGCATCTTTTAAAGAGTCCTGCAAATGTAGCCCATCTAGCTAAATCAATCGAGCAGTACCGTTCTGGTAAAGTAGTTAATCACGAGTTAACTAATGATTAAAATACTTGCTTGGACGAATGAAGCTTGGTTAGATTATGTCTATTGGCAGAGTCAAGATAAAAAAACATTAAAACGCATTAATAAGCTAATTACTGATACAAAGAGAAGTCCATTTGATGGTATTGGAAAACCAGAGCTACTTAAAGAAAATTTATCTGGTTTCTGGTCACGTCGAATTGATGAAAGTAATCGTTTGGTTTATACAGCCGATGATAATCAGCTTACAATTATCTCTTGTCGTTATCATTACGAAAAATAACAGTTAAGGACACCACTAATAAAAAGTTCAGATGATAGGTGTGTTATTTTATTTCTTAATAAAACTATGGAGTTTTGGTTAAAGAATATCACTTTTTTATTACCTCTTTCCTCGGCCTGGCGCCCAATCATGACGACGTTAAGCCTTAAAAAATCATATCAAACCAATTTGCGATAGCATGATGTCCGTGCTATCGTTATTTTATGATTGTTTCTTTCAAAAATCAGGCAACTGAAGATATTTTTAATGGTGTCTCCAGTAAACCAGCCTAAAAACTTGTCCTCAAAGTATATGGTGTGTAGCAGGTCGAAAACTTGATCAAATTGACTCTGTTACAACACTTGAAGAGCTAAAAAGACCACCGGGCAATCATCTTGAACTTTTAGAGGGAAATAGAATAGGCCAATATAGCATAAGAATTAATGATCAATTTCGCTTTTGCTTTAGATGGAGTAATTCTTGGCCTATTGAAGTAGAAATAACAGATTATCATTAGGGGTAAACTCTGATTCGTATTCCAACACATAAAACGCCAACCCATTCAGGTGAAATGCTCGTAGAAGAATGTTTAAATCCACTGCATATTACCCAAAGAGAGTTGGCTGATGCTATTCATGTTCCTTACCAAAGGGTAAATGAACTGGTTAATCAAAAAAGAGGCGTACACCAGGTATTGCTTTGCGTTTGAGCACGTTTGTGGTGTTCAAACAGACTTCTGGTTAAATTTACAAATACGTTGCGATCTTTATAAAGCACAGCAACAAGAACAATCAGAAATAGACACAATTCAAGATTACCAGCATTTACAAAAAATGGCTTAACAAAAAATTTGCATGGGATTGATATTGATGATATCAGACAGTATCTGAAGCTTTCATAGTTTTTTATGGTTGTATTGTGCCAATTTGTTGTATTATTGCCTTCTTATTCATTTTTCTTTTTTCAACAGGCGGTGCTTTTACCAATAAATTTAGAGAGCTATGCAGTACATAAATTTTTCCATTTTTTACAACACTTGTTGTGGGGTAAACATTAGCAAACTCATATTCATCCATTATGTTTGCTGTTTTCCAATTATCGTTACTCTTAAGAACGAAGGCTTTATCATTGTTTACTCCAGAGGCTCGGTTGGCAACAATAAGTATATTTTGATTGTTAAGTAATGTAACACCATCTGAGCCAAATAACTTCTGGTTAATTTTTATTTTTGTGATTTGTTCAGGCTGATTGAGAGGAATTTTAAATAAAGTTCCAGCACTTTTATGAGCAACAATTAAATAGCCGTCTGGATGAAAAGTAATTCCATTGAGGTTAATGCCCTGTCCCTTAAATTCTTCGCGTTCTAAAAAAACAGATGCTTCACCCATGAGATTAATTTTATAAATAACAGGTGAGAAGCTATCAGTCACATAGGCATTTCCTGTTGAATCAATGGTAATACCATTGGGGAGGTGATTATCATCAGGTCTGAACTTACTTAAATCGACAAAATGAATTGGTGCGCCGGTGTTAAGCTTGTAAATACCCAATACGGCTAACTTTCTAGCACCACCAGGATAAGTATTTATACTAGAACCCAGATCACCTGAAACCACTAATAATCGGTTGCGCTCACTATCAACCCAAACTCCTAATACAGAGCTTAAACGTTTGTCATTAATAAGACGCTGATAATTTCCTTGTTCATCCACTTCATAAATACCTCCATCTCGAAAAGAGCCGAGGATAAATTTATCAGTGTTAGAGTTATATTTTAAACTTTCAGGGTATAAAGCCGGTTTAATAATTTCAATCTTATTTAACTGGGGACTACCAATATCAATGGACTGTGAAAAAACAGAATTTGCAAGACTAAAAGTTAATATTATGCCTGCAAGGGTTTCAATTATCTGTAATTTTATTCCTATTTTCATGTATAATTCTCCTATTAAACTTTTCTTTTTTTGATACCATACAAAGTAATTCTATTCATGTTCCTTACATGCGAGCTGTTTTTTAACTTCAATAGGCAATGCTCATGACAAGTCAGCAAGACAAAGATTTTAAAAAATGTCCCATAGAGGCATCTCTTGCTTTAATACAAGGAAAATGGAAAATCGTTATCATGTTCCGACTAATGGATGAACCAAGACGCTTTAATGAGCTTTCTCGCTTACTGCCCCAGATTACCCAACGTATGCTAACCAATCAATTAAGAGAGCTGGAAAGAGATGGTCTCGTTCACCGTGAGGTTTATACACAAGTACCCACCAAGGTAGAGTACTCACTGACAGAACTTGCTAATAGCCTGCTTCCTGTTTTACTAGCTCTTAAAGATTGGGGACGTACTCATTTGACGACATAAGTTCTGCTATACCCATGAACTTTGAAATCCAGTCTTTATTATTTCTAAACATAATGAAATAAAGTGTATTTTATACTGAGTCTATTTATTATTCACTTTAGCAATGGCTGATTCAGGCAGTTCTACACGGATTAATGCACGCAGTTGACCCAATTTTAGATTATTGGAACGGTCACCAGGGTATTTTTCTTTCAGAACGGCTTTAACATCTTCAGATATCTTTGAGCTATGACACAAAAGACATTTTTGTGTCACGTATATAGGTTGGTAGTAGCGATAATGTTTTGTATTTTTTTCTACAAATTTTCTCGAAAACGATAATGCATCTTCGGATTTATCACTCAAAAAATAATCTAAAGCAACCTTATCAATGTCATCAGGTTTATTGATTGGGTTTCTGTATTGGTATGTTGGTCGTTTAATGGTCATGCCTATCTCATATGAATCTGCAATACCATTAATAATATTAACGGACTTACTCCAACCATGAGCAGCCTGGGCAAGTCCAGTTGATTTAATGTCAGCAAGCATTGTTTTCATTAGAGTCTGTAAAACCTGCTCAGAAGCTTTTTTGCCAATGTTGGTTAATTGTTTTTCTTCATTCGGTGCTAATTCATATAAAATAATATCTGATGCAAAAAGAAGCTGGGATAGCAAACTAAAACTAATTATACTTAAAAATTTTATCATGTTATCTTCCTTTGTTATTATTATTCTGAGTTGAGGCTGATGAACATGTCTCTAGCATAATGCTCACCCATATTTTTTATAATTTGCGCTAATAGAAATTAAAATTTGATTATAAGCCTTATAGTGAATTGCACAAGAAGGCACAAATTATATAGTTAGTATCCTTTTTGACACTGATATACTCAGTAAATCTTTCGGCGTGCTTAATATTCCAAGCCAGGTAAAGCTTAACGATAAGCAAAATGCTCATTAAATGTGGTTGTTCAATATTAAAGAATAAAGCAAGTGGATAGGTTGAGGGTTGAATATTGTCTGCCCTGTCAAAAAAGAGCATAATGAATTCAATAAGCTATGGAAGTCATACAGTGATAGCTCTGTTATTGAATCATGTTGCACAAAGACCTACTGCTCTTTGATAAAAATTGAAAGTTTATCCCGTTGGGCTTATAAAAACGTAAATTCCATAAATAAGATAAACTGATGTAAGTCACGTGGCAATGTCCAACAGACCTTTATACGTAATGCTGTACACGATGCATAAATGTTAGCCTGTGAGATAACGAAATGGATAATTTTGATAAAGACGTTTGGGCGATGGTGACTGAGTTTGGTGAGAATGAACGTCATTTTAATAATCTTCAGCATAATTACCGTGTCTTGGCATCAACCTGGTTGCTAGCAATGTTCGCGGGTATAGGATACGTTCTTACTGCTAAAGACCTGCCTTTTGCTCCTCAACTAATAATAGCGTTTCTTGGGCTAGCCGGCGCATGTGGTATTACTTTGCTCTGGAATCTTGATTTAAGAGTTTATCATCAATTGCTTGAGTCGGTCTTTGTTGAAGGTCTTAAGCTAGAGAAAAAATATAACTGGTTGCCTAGAGTACGGTTAAACATGTTGGAAACTCAAGATGCTAAACCCGTAGGGGTATTAGCGCGAGTTGTATGGTTTTATGTCATTGGTAACACCGTTGCTCTACTCATCGCTGGAGGAGCCATAGCTTTTGGGGAGAAAGAAATAACAGAAATCATGCTAATAACAGCTTTCGTTGTAGTGTTCTGGGGATACATTATCTTTAGGAATACGAAAAGTCTATTGTTGGAAGCATGGGTTACGGCTAACAAGGAAAATGTACCTGGAAAAATTTAAGCTACGGTCATTCCTCTGTTCACTTAAATTTTACATTGATTTGCAGTATGCATATTTCTATGCAATTGCAGGCACCCATTATTTGACAAGCGCAAATAATGGGTGCCTGGTTACTTTTATGTCCAGTATCCCTGGTGTTCATTGTGGTCTCCAGAAATCTTTCATGTTTTTCATAGAGTTTGAGTCTTACACTAATCCATCAGGATGGTTATGGAAATATTCGCAACGTTTTATCAGCAGATGTACTGATTTATCTTTCTCATCGTATTTGAGTAATGAATTTAAAATATCAAGAGCCTCCTGCCACTGTTGATCAGAGTATGCAGAAAAAGCCTGCTTATAAGCTTCATAGTATTCCATAGGTTTGGGTAATTTCTCAGGAACATCTTTTTGCTCACATATCAGTTCATAGATTGCCATGCTTTTGATTTTACCTTTTAGCTCTATTTTATCCAGTAAACGACAGAAGAAATCATTGCTGACACGGGCATGTGTGCTGTCACTGATAATAATACGGGTACCATAAATCATATTAAGTGCTTTAAGATGTAATGCCAGATTAACGGAGTTTCCCATTATGCTGTAATTGGCGTGGTCTTTTACGTTTATACTTCCGACAATAGTTTTTCCCGTGTGTAGGCCGATGCGGCTTTGCAAGTGTGGTTTATGCTGCTGATGCCATAATTTATTTAATTCCTGGTTTTTGCTTTGACAAAGCAGGGCAGCCTTACATGCTGCATAAGGTGAATTATCAATGGCAATAGGTGCACCCCAGAAGGCCAGAATGGTATCACTGTAATATTTATCAATAATACCCTGTTCAAGCTTTATAAGCTGTGCCATTTCATCAAGATATGCAGATAATTGTGCTAATAGTAATTCCGGTTCTGTTCTTTTTAAAAGCGAATTAAAAGCGCTAATATTTGAAAAAAACAGGGTGATTTCTACTTCTTTGGCCCTTTGCTGTTCTTCTTCGAGCTCATTGAGTTGTCTAAGTAAATCCACGGGAACATACCGACTAAAAGCTTGAAGTCCTGTTTTTGCCGAGCTGAGGGCCTTGTTCATTAAGTCAATTTCTATAATTGAACTATGCACTTGTGTGATATGAGCCAAATCAAGATGTTTTATTTTTTCTGTCTGCAAAGCAAGCTGTCGAATCGGTTTACTCACCTGTCGGGAAAAAAACATGACCAGGATAATAGAAAATAGAAAAACCCCCAAAAATATAGCTAGTGTTTGAGTCAAAACACTATTGAGCAGGCCATAAACATCCGTTTCCGGGATCACAACAAAGACATGCCATTCAGATGGAAACGATTTAGGAAATGGTACAACATTAGTAATATATTTTTGTTTATTGCTAGTGAAAATAAAATTTTTTTCACTCGTTAAACGATAATAGTCATAGGCATCTCTAATCCATTTTTGCGGCAGATCATAGATCAATGCCATTCGTCTTAAACCACTATTAGGTAACAGGGTGGTTAATAGACTTTCATCTGGAAAGGCAATAAGTTCATGATTTGAATTAGTAATAAAAACCAGACCATTTTCACTAAAATCCTGCTCGGAGAGAAAATCAGACAAGCTATGCAATGGACTGTTAACCGCCACTACTGCCATTTTGTTGCCTGCTTGATCAAGCACCGGAAAGGTGGCAGAAATCCCCGGGGTTTGCGCCGTGGAAAACAAATAAACGTCAGTCCAATATACCTTCTTTTCGGTTTTTGTATTTTTATACCATGGCCTGCTGCGCGGATCAAAGAAGGGGATTTCTGTTTTTTGTTCTAGAATCTGATAATTTTTGTCCCTGTAGATCCATTTTTCAATCGGTGTATCCACAGTCCGATCAATATAGCGGGTGGCTAATCGAGGATCTCTTCTGACCTGTACATAATTGCCCAGGGTATCAGCAACAAAAATGGACTGAACCTGAGGTAAGACACTCATTTGTTCCCACATAAAACGCCATAGTTGTTCATGATTGGACATAATATTAGGGGAGTTAACTAACTGGCTGATAACTTTGGACTGTAAAGCCGGAGCATTAAGATACGCTGTAGTTCGATTAATTATTTTATCGGTTAATTGCCGGGTAACATTATTTGAAGATTCCAGTACAATCTTGCGGGCTTTGTAATAAAAACTGCCGGCTACTGCTGCCAGAGTGATAATCATCAGAAAAGAAAAACTTATTAAGAGAATAAAATTAATGGAAACTTTTTTTTTCATAATGTCTCTATCCTATTAATACCGACATAATTGCTGATACAAATGACTGTGTCACAATAGTGATCATTACAGATAAAAAATGTATATGAGCAGGTGCATACTATTTAGACTTTGCGTGCACTAAAGACAAAAATAATACCCAATATAATGGTCACAATACCAAAAAATGACAGGGCAATATTGCTTTGCATGGCCATAGTTAATAAAGAGCCTATAACAAGCGGCCCAAGCATATGTCCGGTTCTTTCTAAAAATGTATAAGTGGCTGTCACTGACTTAATACCATATTGCTCTGCCACGGGGGTATTGCTGATATGAGTAACAACAGGCGAGGTTAGTAGCCCATTGGAAATACCTGCCAATATCAAGCAGCTCATAATAACTCCGGTTGAAAGCCATTGTATATCAGTATGGGTCAGGAATTGATTAAATGCTATGGCAAGCTGTGTAATTTGTTCACCGCCCAGATAGGCCAGACTTCCATTCCATTGTTCAATGTCTGAAAAGCCAAGAAAAATGATACTGATACCACCAATAACTGTACTCATAAATAAAATAAAACGGGACATATCCAGGTGATCAACCAGACGAGATGCATAATGGGTCATAATAATAGAGGCAATATAATAAAGCATTAATGCCTGACCAATTTCACCTGCTTTAAATCCGTGTTTAGTCAGCAGCAAAGGGGTGGCAAACATAATGACACCGGTAATCGCCATTTTTCCCGGTATAGCAATTAATATTAATGATTTTACAAATTCTGAATCTTTAAATACATGAAAAATATTATGTACAACATTGGCTGAGTTTGCAGACGCTGCCTGTGTTGTCTTTATCTGTGATTCGTTGACTTCGGGTACTAAAAACCATAAATAAATCAAGGTCATAATACTCAGTACTGAGCCAATTAAAAAAACTGTCGTATAGTCAGTAAAAGAAAACAGCAGGGCACCGATGGCCGTACCTGAAATCAGTCCGGCATTTCGACCAATGACCTTAATGGCCGCCCCTTGTGTTCGTTGTTCTTTAGGTGTGACCACTAAGAGAAAAGATTGCAGGCCGATAAGAAAAAATCCCTGTCCCGCGCCGGAAAACATCCGCGCCAGTATTAGCCACCAATAATCATCAGTCAATATGATAAGACTTAAACCCATTATTTCAAACAGACATCCCCAGACCATAATCAGTTTTAATGAGCCTTTTTCTGCATATTGCCCGGCCGGGATCAATACAAGTGCAAACAGGGCATAATACAGTGTAAACGGCAGAGAGTTTGAAGCAAAAAAAGAGTGACTGCTTGTTGCCAGTTCAGTGACCAGAGAGGGTAAAAAAGAAACTGATAAGGCATGGACAAAAACAATTAAAAAATAGGCGGGCTTGATTATGCTTAAACCTATAT
>Ga0256844_10000400_pt1 | contig 16703 bp, 11 predicted proteins | sample MusselsmetaG_FD_189100 | JGI IMG/M metagenome (GOLD analysis project Ga0256844, IMG submission 189100) | Mussel associated microbial communities from hydrothermal vent at the East Pacific Rise, Pacific Ocean - Mussels | ecosystem: Host-associated > Mollusca > Shell > Unclassified ... | reverse complement strand
ATCTTGAAAGTAATAATCAGTTGCCATTAAGGTAAATTTTTTCTTATAAAAAGTATATCCAATATATATATCAGATTCCTGATATCCTTGATTATTTATGGCATAAGCTCCCCAAGCACCTAATTTAATACCAGATTTATTATATTCTATTCCAGGTTGAATACTTGGTGAAGCTCCAAGATCTGAACCTCTCCAAACGTATCTACTCATTAAATCTAAGCTTAGACTAATATGTTTTTCTTCTTTCTTTTTTTCTACAATTTTAGTTTCATCATCTTTATCTGTATCGTCTTGAGCATATGTATTAAAAACCATACTTGATAATACTAATAATAATAATATTAGTTTATATTTTTTCATTTGATTAGTTGTTTTTTAAAAGTTTATTAAATTATATTTTCTTGTCTAAGTAGTGTATCCAAGCTATCGGCTGCATCAAAACAGTTACTTACTTTCTCTATTGAATCACAATACCTAGTATCAATTTTATGTGCTTTACAAGAAATATCTGATAAATCTATTTTTTTAAATTTAGGATTGATATTGATACAAGCTATATATAATTTATCAATATTATTTATATTAGAAATATCAACATTATTATTTAATAAGAAGCCTTGTAAATAACTCTCAATGGCAAATTGAGAATTTTTACAAACAGAATATGGAACTATATCCTCTTTTGGTCTAAATAATTCTTCATTTGCTTTTTCTAATTTTTCAGATGCATTTTTAAAAAACGCTTTAGATCTATTTTTCATAAATTGTGATTAAAAAAACCTCATAAGGTTTAAATCTTATGAGGTTTTGGTTTTAATAAGAGTTACATGTTTTTATATAATTCTAATCTTTCCCAGTTGGTTTCTACATCTTCTTGAGCTCTATCAAGTAATTCTTTGGCAACTTCTGGGTGTTGTTTCACTACTCTAGAGAAACGTGTTTCATTATACATAAATTCGCTTATGTTTCCAACAGGTGCTTTTGAGTCTAATTTAAATTTCTTTCCTTTAGGATTAGAAGGATTAAATCTAAACAATGGCCAATAACCAGTTTCAACAGCTATCTTCTGTTGTGCAGCTCCATCTTTCATATTATACCCATGTTCAATACAATGAGAATAAGCAATAATAATAGATGCTCCAGGATATTCTGCCGCTTCTTTAATTGCTTTTAATGATTGAGCATCTTTTGCACCCATTGCAATTTGAGCTACATAAACATTTCCATAAGATATTGCTTGTAAAGCTAAACTTTTCTTAGCAGTACGTTTACCAGCTACAGAGAATTTAGCACTTGCTCCAAGAGGTGTTGCTTTAGAAGTTTGTCCACCAGTATTTGAATAAACTTCAGTATCCATTACTAAAATATTAATATTTTCTCCTGTTGCTAGTACATGATCAACTCCACCATATCCAATATCATAAGCCCAACCATCACCACCAAGGATCCAAACATCTTTTTTACGTAAATATTCGGTTAATTGATTTAATTTAACAGCATCAGCATCATTATCTAATTTTGATAAAGTTTCTTTAAGTCTATCAATATCTTTGAATTTTTGTTCTTTTTCAGCTTCATTAATTTCTAAATTATTAGTAATAGTCTCTACTAATTCTGTTCCAACTAACAGTTCAATTTTCTTTAATAAATTAAATGCTATTTCTTGTTTTTTAGATAATGCTAAACGCATACCTAAACCAAACTCAGCATTATCTTCAAATAAAGAGTTTGCCCAAGCTGGACCTCTACCAAATTCGTTTGTTTTATATGGCGTAGTTGGTAAATTTCCTCCATAAATAGAAGAACAACCTGTTGCATTTGCAATTAAAATACTATCTCCATATAATTGTGTTAACATTTTAATGTATGGTGTTTCACCACAACCAGGACAAGCACCAGAGAATTCAAATAATGGTTCTAAGAACTGAGAACCTTTTACATTGGTAATTGGTAATTCTGTTCTATCATAATTTGGTAAATCAATAAAGTAATCCCAGTTTTTACCTTCAACTAAATCAACATCAATTTTCTTATGCATGTTGATCGCTTTAAAGTTTTCAATTTCTTTACTTTCAGCAGGACAAACAGCAACACATAAATCACAACCTGTACAATCTTCTGGTGAAACTTGTAAAATATATGATTCGATTGTTTTATCAAATGGTCTTCCTTTAGCAGCAACACGTTTTAAAGATTCTGGTGAATCGGCTAGTTCATCATTAGTTACTACTTTTGCTCTAATGGCAGCGTGAGGACAAATAGCTACACATTTGTTACATTGTGTACATAAATCTGCATCATCCCAAACTGGAACAAAATCTGCAATACCACGTTTTTCAAACATAGCAGTTCCTGTAGGGAAAGTTCCATCAGCAGGGAAAGCACTTACAGGTAATTCATCTCCTTTACCTGCTAAAATTGTTCCTAAAATATCATTTACAAAGTCACTACCTCCAGGAACCATCATTGGTTTTAATTCAAGGTTATTAGTGATTTTTTTAGGATAATCAACTTTAAATAAATTTTCTAATGATTTATCTACTGCGTTAAAGTTCATTTGCACTACAGATTCTCCTTTGTGAGAATATGATTTTACAATAGCATCTTTAATTTTTTGAATTGCTTCATCTTTTGGTAATATACCAGAGATTGCAAAGAAACAAGTTTGTAATACCGTATTTGTACGTTTACCTAATTTAGCTTCGTGAGCAACTTTTGAGGCATCAACTACATAGAATTTCAATTCTTTTTCAAGAATTTCTTCTTGCATTAATTTAGGTAATTCATTCCAAACTGTTTTATTATCATAAGGAGAATTTAATAAGAAAGTTCCTCCTTTTTTCATCTTTTTAAGAATATCGTACTTATGTACAAAATTGTATTGATGACAAGCAATAAAATCTGCTGAATTAATTAAATATGATGAATAAATTGGATCTGGTCCGAAACGTAAATGTGAAATAGTTTGAGCACCAGCTTTTTTAGAGTCATAAACAAAATATCCTTGTACATAATTATCAGTTGTTTGACCTATAATTTTAATTGAGTTTTTATTTGCTCCAACAGTACCATCAGAACCTAAACCATAAAACATACAGTTAAAAGTATTTTTACTAGTTTTAAAGTAATCATAATCTAAACTTGTATTACTTACATCGTCATTAATACCAATAGTAAAGTGATTTTTTGGCTGATCTTTGTTTAATTCATCTATAATACCTTTAACCATTGATGGGTTAAATTCTTTTGATGATAAACCATAACGACCTCCAACAATTTTTGGCATATTTCGTCCACTTTCAACAAAAGCAGTTACCACATCTAAATAAAGTGGTTCACCAACAGAACCAGATTCTTTAGTTCTATCTAAAACAGCTATTTTTTTAACTGTTTCTGGCATAGCCTCCATAAATTTATCTATTGCTAATGGTCTGTATAAGCGTACAAAAATAGCTCCTACTTTTTCACCATTATCAGCCATAGTTTGTATAGTTTCCATAACAGGACCTTGACCAGAACCCATGATTACTACTACTTTTTCTGCTTTTGGATGACCTACATAGTAATATAGGCTATATTTTCTACCTGTATGTTTGTAGAATTCATCCATAGTATCTTGAACAATATCGGCTACTTTATCATAATATAAATTGGCAGCTTCGCGTGCTTGAAAAAACACATCAGGATTTTGAGATGTACCTCTTAATACTGGATTATCAGGATCTAATGAATGCTTTTTATGTGCCATAATTTCATCTTCTGGCATCATAGCTGTAATTACTTCATCAGGAATAGCATCAATTTTTGAAATTTCATGAGAAGTTCTAAATCCATCAAAAATATTTAAAAATGGAATTCTAGATTTTAAAGTTGCTACTTGGGATATTAAAGCAAAATCTTGTGCTTCTTGAACAGATCCTCCAAATAACATTGCAAAACCAGTTTGACGAGCAGCCATAACATCAGAATGATCTCCAAAAATTGATAGCGCATGCGTTGCAATAGTTCTTGCAGCTACATGAATAACAGTTGGTAATAATTCACCAGCCATTTTATACATATTAGGAATCATTAATAGTAATCCTTGAGATGCAGTAAATGTTGTTGTTAAAGCACCAGCTTGGAGTGATCCATGAACAGCTCCACTTGCTCCTCCTTCAGATTGCATTTCTATAATTCTTGGAATATTATTCCATATATTTTTTTGACCATTAGAGCTATATACATCTACATGTTCTCCCATCGGTGATGCAGGAGTAATTGGATAAATTGCACAAACTTCATTGGTTTTGTGTGCAACTCTAGCAACTGCTTCATTGGCATCACAAATTAATTTTTGAAACTCTTTTTTCATCTTGTGTACGTTTATAATTTACAATTCTACTTGTATTTATTAGTAGTATGTAAAATTACTATCATTCAGTATTTAATACGATGATAATTATCAGATGAAGTTTTTACAGTTGTTATTTAGAACTATTATAAATAATAAAAGTGATAGTTTTATTTATTACTGATTTTAAATAGTTAGGTAATTTATTATTTTTCCAAGGTTGCGTATTTCCAAGTGCATGATCCATGTTTTCTACCATGAATAATTCCGAATTTATATTCCATTGATGCATATTTTTAGCTTCTTCTGGTAGAACAACAATATCTTCGGTACCTTGAATAATTAAATGAGGTATTTTTAAACTATTGATTGCTTTTTTAATATTTAGTCTATTTTTATTATTAATATAATCTTCATAAACTTGATAATTATTAGGCATTTGTTGTTTGGTTCTAGTATTTTGAATGTAACCAACACCTTCCTTACGCCAAGCTTCTAATTCTTCTCCTTTTGGAAAACGAGCCTCAATATCGCTAATACCATTCCATGAAATTACTTTGGTAATTCTATTATTTTGACTAGCTTTAAGTACAGCAATTCCTCCACCTCTAGAATGACCAATTAATGTTATATTTGTTTTATTAACTTCTTTTTGAATTTCAATATTGTTGATTACATAATTAATAACAGATTCTAAATCATCTAATTCAATAGAATAATTGTTATTTGCAAAGGCTTCTAAATCAGGAAAATCTATAGGGTTTTCGACAGTTCCTCCATTATGTGAAAAATTAAATTTAACAAAGAAAATATTATTATTAGCAAATTCTTTAGCCATTATATTCCAAGCACCCCAATCTTTATAACCTTTATAGCCATGACAAAATATTACAATTTGTTTAGGTCTATTTGTATGCTTATAGATTAAATCAATTAGTATTGGTTTACTATGCTTACCTTGAATTATTAAATTATTTGTTATTTGCATTAGTATGGAAGATTTTCGTTTTCAATAAAAGGAATTTCTAAATCATATATTTCTAAAAGTAATATTTTTAACTCATTTTCAAATATATCCATATCCGATTTACTTATATGTGTTCTATTTACTTTCATAAAACCAGTTTTTAAATTTTTAAATGAAATAATGCCACTTTCAAGTTTTATGATATCTAGATTATACATATTTGATTTAGAATACATATAAGCATACATCAATACTTGAAAAGCCTTACTATACTTGTAATCGGTTATTAATTTATCCCAATTATTAGTGTTTTTTGATATTAAATTTAATGACTTTTGTTCAACTTTTCCGGTTTTATAATCTATTATTCTAACTACTCCATCTAGTTGATCTATTCTATCAGCTTGTCCAATTAATTTAATATTTAATTCGTCAGATATTTTAATATTACACTTTAAATCTACCTCTAAATTTATTATTTTTAGTTTTTTACCTTGTTTAAGTAAATTTATTTCTTGATTTAAAAAATTATTTATAAACTGTTTAGTTATCTCAAATATTAATAGGTTTTTACCTTTTGAAATATCTCCATTTATATATTCTTTTTTATAAATCAATTCAATTATTTTTATGGAGATATTTTTCATTTCCATCACATCTGTTACCTCTAAAAATTTATTTTTAAAAGGAAGGTATAATTCTTCTAAAACTTTATGTATAATTGTACCTAAAGTATTATTAGCAATGGTTTCTTCAATTTCATTTTGTTTATATAAACCAAGTATTTTTTGTTTGTAAAAATTTATAGGATTATATATATAATTTGTCAAAGCTGTTGGAGAGAAACCTTTATTATTAAATTCAACTAAACTATTTATTACATTTTTATTCTTATTAATTAATTTTTGCTCCGCTTTACGTTTGTTAATTTTTGGACTAATAATATATTTGTTAATACTTAATTTTGGAAGAACTTCTTTTAAATGTTCTAATTGTGTAATAAATCGACTTTGTTCACCAGAGCCAAAATCATCTGTTTCAGTATTATATATAATATAGGAGTTTTTTGCTCTTGATATTAATCTAAAAAAATGATATGAAAATATAGAGTCTTTTTCTTGATATGTTGGTAATCCTATTTCGTGTTTGATATCAAATGGTATAAAAGAATTATTTGATTTTCCAGCAGGTAAAAAACCTTCATTTACTGATGTCATTACTACAGTTTCAAACTCTAATACTCTTGTTTCTAACATACCCATAATTTGTAAGCCGCCCATTGCATTACCTTTAAATGAAATCGTCTCGCTTTGTATAAGTTGTTTAAAAACATATATAAAACCATCTAATGAATTTATATAATTATATTTATTATTTAAAGAGTTTAATTGATTAAATAATTGTTCTAACCTATCAAGATAATATAATTCAAAACTATTAATATTTTCAGATCTGAAAAAGTTAATTAATTTATTACAAGAAAATATTATATTTTTTGTTTCCGTCCAATCTTGAAATATTGTATCAATAAGTTTTATGAGTGGAGTATCTTTAAATAGGTTTTTAATTTTATTATTACTAATAAATATTAAATTTTGATTTTTAATTTTATTTATTGCATTTATACAATTTTCATCTTTTATTATATTATGATTTAACAATGAAATTATATCCTTATAATAATAGTTGTTGTTTTTTCCTAATTTAGATTTATTCTGATGTAATTTGAATACAAGATTTAAAAGGTCAATATATTTTATACTTTTTAAAGGTAACCCCATTGTTATATTTATATCTTTAATGGAGTCTGATAGAGAGTTTATTGTTGTAGATAATAATTCTTCGTTTGATAAAATTAATGCTATATTTTTTTCTTTTTGAGAAAGTTTTTCTATTAATTCATTTGCATATTTTACTTGAGAAACATTTTTTGGCACTCCAATTATTGTAATTATTTTTTCAGTTTCAAATTCATTTGTAATGCTATAGAATTCATTTTTATTGAAGTATTTCCAATAACTTTTATAATGCTTAATAAATTTTCCAGCGGTTAAATTTTCTTTGTAGATTATATTATCTAAATCAAAATATATTTGAGCTTTTCCTTGATTTAAAAGCTTTTGAATAATGTTAATTTCAACTTTATTTAAAGCATTAAAACCTATAAATATATATTTACTTTCTAAATTATTTAAGATGAAATTATCTATTTTTTTATCTGCTTCTCTATATATTAATCCTTGATAACCAATTTTAGATTTAACTAAATATTCATAAAACTTATTATAGTAAATTTCTATATTTTCAAAAAAGTGAATATATTTTTTTGTTAGCTCTGTTTTTGTTTTATCTTTTTTAAACCAATTATTTATTCTATTTATATCTTTTAAATATGTAAAAACATGTTTGGTATCTATTAAATAACTATCTAAATCATTAAAATCTGTAATTAATATATTTGCCCAATTTGAAAATTGGTCAAATGTTTCAATGTTTTCTTTTTTAGTATTTTCTAAATATATTTTATATAATTCAAATAATAATACAATATTATCAGCTTTATATATTTTTGAAATATTAAATATATATTCTTCTATACTTAATATTTCTGGTAAAAAATCATAAGAATCAATTTGTTTTTTGATTTCGTTTTTAACAAAAATTGCTGATCTTTTACTAGGTAGGACTACAGTTGTGTTAAAAAATGATTTTTCATTTTTAATAATTTGTTTAACTACATTGTTAATAAATTTTTGCATAAACAAATATATTAAAATAAAAAAGCCGTTCCTAAAAGGAACGGCTTTAAAATTATATTTAATTTAGATTATTTTATTAATCTAATTTCAACTCTTCTGTTGTTTGCTCTACCAGCACTTGTTTTATTAGTGTCAATTGGGTAATCTTCACCAAATCCATAAGAAGATAATCTTACTGAACTTAATCCTTTACCGATTAAGTAATTTTTAACAGCATCAGCTCTTCTTTGAGATAATTTTTTATTTAAAGAAGCAGATCCTTGACTATCTGTATGACCATCAATACTAAAGTTAGCATTAGGATAATCTTTCATAATTTCATAAATAGCATCTAATTTTGGTCTAACTCCACTTTTGAATGAAGATTTTGCAGAATTAAAGTATATAGTTTTAGCATAAGCATCTAATTGAGCTTGAGCTTCTTGAGAAATAACTTCAATTGGAGCAGCTACAACTTCAGGACAACCTTTATTTGAAGCAACACCTTTTACTTTTGGACAGTTATCATCTTTGTCTAAAACACCATCTTTATCAGTATCTTTCCAAGGACAACCTTTGTTTGCTTTAGGACCAGCAACTTTAGGGCAAGCATCTTTTGAGTCAATTACACCATCACCATCAGTATCAGGACAACCATTGTTAGCTTTAGTTCCTTTTACTTTTGGACAAGAATCATCTTTATCAGCTATTCCATCACCATCAGTATCAGGACATCCGTTCATTTCTTTAGAACCTTTAACAGTAGGACAAGCATCTTCAGAATCTTTTATTCCATCACCATCAGTATCAGGACATCCGTTGAAAGCAACTAAACCAGCAACTTCTGGACATGCATCTAATTTATCGTATATTCCATCACCATCAGTATCAACTCCACCAAATTTAACTATTAAACCTAAAGCATGTTGGAAATGAGGTAATAATGAAGTATCATCAAATGAATGTTTGTAGTTAGATTGTAAATTTAAACCTAAGTTATCAGTAAACCATAAGTTTAAACCTAAACCTCCATTTAAAGTTCCATTACCTTCATCATCTAATAAAGTATAACCACCACCAATTGTAGCATAAGGGTCAAACCATTTACTGTTTTTTAATATGATATTATTTAAATCATATCTAACATCCATATCTAAACCAATATAAGAGTTATCAGAACCTGACATTTCTCCAATTTGATTTATATTATTGAAAGAAACTCCAGCACCTAAAGTAAATCCATCGTTTAAATATTTTCCAACGTGAATTCTTGATATTGGACTAGCTAAGAAGTTATAATGATCTTTAGCATTAGCAAATTCGTCCATCCAACCAGCACTATCTCCATTAGCACTAATGATTGATGGATGATTAGTTGGAAAAAAATCAACGGCGTTAGTACCGAAATCAAATGCCCATGGATTATTTTCATCCTGAGCTTGTAAATTGTTAACCGTAAATACGATTAAGAATACGAATAAAATTCTTTTTAAATGTTTCATTTTTAATTAATTAATTAATGTTTATAATTTCTTTTTTCTATAGAATACTAAGCACATTAGTACTATTTTAATGCAAATATAAGTAAAATATTCTATTTATTTATTAATAAAATAATGTTCTATTATCTTCAATTTCAGAACCTTCTTTTAATGCGTCGAAAATTTTAGATGTTTTTCCTTTTAATTTATTAGTTATTGTATTTGTATAAGTACTAAAATTTTTAATTTCATACGGAGTTTTCTTTGATAAAATTTTAACAATATATATACCGTTATTTCCATCAATTGCTTTAATGTCATTTTCTTTCATATAAAGTAATGCTCCTGCAACATTTACATCGTTACCTCCAATTTTAAGGTTTGTATTTGCCATTGAGATGTCATTTGCTTTTGAAATAGTTTTATTTACTGATTTTCCCATTTCTTCAAGTGTTGTACCTGAAATTTTATTGTGTAATAAAGCGGCTTTCTTTTCTTTAAGTAATTTTGGTTGAATACTAGCTTTAGCATTTTCTATAGACATTAAGCCTTTGTTAAATCTATTTTTTAAAATTGCAACAGCATAATTCCCATTTTCTAAATCAAAACGTTTTACTTCTCCAATCTTAGTATCTTTATTGAAAGTCCATTTAACAATTTCTCTTTGTTTACCTAAACCATTAATGTTTTCACTTAAAGCTTCAATTTTGTTTGCTGTTTTAGATGAGTAATTTTTTTCTTTTGCTAAATCAGTTATATTTTTACCATTTGTTAAATCTAAAGCAAATGATTCTGCTGCTTGGTAAATTTTACTTTCTGTTTCTTCTGATGGATCAATTTTAAGTGCTACAATAGCTAATTTTAATCCTGGATCAGTTTTCTTATCATCAATTTTAATAATGTGAAATCCAAAACTTGTTTCGACTAATTTAATTTTATTAACGTTATTTTTTTTATCAAAAATATAAGCATCAAATTCTTTTGCTAATTGTCCTTGTTTAAAGAAACCAATATCACCACCTTTAGATGCACTTGGACCATTAGAGTATTCTGTTGCTTTAGCGGCAAAGTTTTTTACATTAACTTCTTTAAGTATTTTTTTGGCTAATTTTTCAGCTTCTTCTCTTGATATAGTTACTTCTGGTTTGGCTCTTGTAGCTCCTTTATAAGCAATTAATATGTGACTTGATTTAACAGATTCTTCTCCATCTTTACTAATTGTTCTGGCAAGTTTAAAGTAGTCTCCATCTCTATATGGCCCATAAACTGCTCCTAAAGGCTTAGCTATAATACTATCAAATACATTTGAAGGTAAGTCTTTTTTAAGATACAATTTATCTACATATGGAGTGTCTGAATTAGTTCTTACAAAATCTTTTGGATTTTTGATGTTTTTAAATCCAATAACTTTTTCATTAGCTTTTGCTGCATCACTCCAAAGAACATCATCATATATTAACTTTGTTATTTTGGTTTTTACTGCTTGAATATCTTCTGGAGATGACTTAACTTCAAATTCTACATATTCAATCTCAGTATTTGCATTTGTTGTAAATTCTTTTGGATGTGCATTGATGTAGTTTGTAATATCGGTATCTAACACTGTTACTTCGTCATCTTTTACTGTTGTGTATGGTACATATACAAACGCTACATTTGAACTTGTATTTTCAGTGTAATAAACTCTTTGTCCTTCTTTTAATGTTGCAGTAAGACCAGATTTCACAAGGTCATTATAAGTTGTTTGAGATAAATTATTTTTTATACTATTTTCATAATCCACCCAGCTTTGCCATGCAGCAGAACCTTGAGATGTATCTTTATCATCTTTTAAAGTAGCAATAAATTCTTTTAATTTATTTTCATCAAATAAACCAGTTTCATCTTTAAATCTCTGATCGTTTTGAATTGATGGTGTTTCAATCATTGCATCCCAAATATCCTTTTCACCTATAACTATACCTGCTTTTTCTATTGCATTAGAATATACTTTTTCTTGTATGATATTATTCCATACATTTTTTACAGCTTGTATAGAAGATGTTCTATTATTTTTTTGGGCTTCTAGTAATTTTGAAAATTGTTCATTACTAATTTCATCTCCATTTACAGATCCAATACTACTTCTACCTGAACTTCCATTTCCTTTAAAAATACCACTAACTACAAAAGCAAAAAGTGCTAATCCAATAATCATGATTAAGTAAATAGGTCTATTTCTAATTTTTGCTAAAATCGCCATTTTATTCTCTAGTTTTAATTAAGTGTGCAAAATTACAAAAACAATTCTATTATTAAAAGGAGTTTTTAAAGTATTTTACTGATTTTTAATACAAAATGAATTGTTAATTAAAAGTATTGGTTTAATTAATAATTATTCTTCTAAATCTATAATTTTTAAATAGATTTCTTCAATCTTACTAGAACTAACTTTTTTTATGGTAAATTGAAAATTAGCTATTAAAATAAGATCTTCTAATTTAGGTATATTTTCTGTATGATTTACAATAAATCCTCCAAGAGTTTCATAGGCATCTTCTTTAGGAAGGTTTATCTCATATGTTTCGTTTATATAGTCAATTTCTAGTCTAGCTGAAAATAAATATTCTCTACTATTTATTTTTACATCTGTTAATTCTATATTATCGTGTTCATCTTCAATTTCACCAAATAATTCTTCAATTATATCTTCTTTTGTTATTAGTCCAGAAGTTCCTCCATATTCATCTAAAACTATTGCAACACTTTTTTTCTTTTTACTAAGATTTTTCAAAATATTTTTAATTGTCATCGATTCTGGAACGAATTCAACTATTCTTAGCATATAACGTATGCTTTTTTGATTTTTAAAAAGGTCAAATGCATTTACATAACCGATAATATTATCTAAAGAATTTTTATAAATTAAGATTTTTGAAAAGCCTGTTTCTATAAAAACATCTTTAAGTTTACTTATGTTTTCATGTACATCAAGTGCTACTATTTCTGTTCTTGGAACCATTATTTCTCTAGCTTTTACATTGTGAAACTCTAAGGCATTTTGAAATATTTGAATTTCAGAATCTATATCATCATCATTATTAGTTTCTAATTGTTCGCTAATAAAATTTCCTAATTCTTTTTTACTAAATTCTTGTGACACTTCATCTTCAAAAGTATTAAAAAAGGTTTTTAAAATAAAGTTTGATATTTTACTTATAAAAATAGAAATAAAATAAAAAATCAAGTAAAAAACATAAGATGGTATTGCAAAAAAATGTAAAGCCTCATTATCATAAATTCTAAATAATGCTTTTGGAATAAATTCTGCAGTTACTAATATAATTATAGTAGAAATAAATGTTTGAGTTAAAAGTATTATAAATGCATTAGCTATATATGGTTCAATAAAACTAATTAACAAATCACCCATAAAATATCCATAAATCACTAAAGCTATATTGTTTCCAACTAGCATAGTAGTGATAAAATTTGACGGATTTTTGGTTAATTTGGTTAATATTTTAGATATAAAATTACCTTTTTGTTTTTCAATTTCAATTTGTAATTTATTTGCAGAAACAAAAGCAATTTCCATACCAGAGAAAAAAGCTGAAGCTATTATTGAGAGAAATATTATAAGTAGTTGTATTTCCATTAATTCTAATTATATAACAAAAATACTATTTATTTGGCTTATTGTTTTCATACCATTTTTTTCTATAATTTCGTTTAAAGAAAAACATAAATGTTGCCATAATTGCAAAAGCACCATATAGAAGGGCTTTTGATTTATTGGAACTAATAGTTGTAGCAGCATTAATAAAAAAGATAACTGCAATTACAAAATATCCAATTTCAAACATTCTGTTTACTTTTTGCATAATTTTTTATTTTTGGTTTACATAAAGAGTACCACTATTATTCATCATAGTAGCATTAGTTAAATCTGCATTTGAATCAAAGCCTTCTAGACCAGTAATTGTATCTTTAGGTGTTGTTAATATAGATTTTTTATTTGAAAAAAAATAATTTATATTTTGATCCCAAAATAATAAGTTAGTTTTTAAAGTAAATTTTTTAGCATGATTATATACAACCACATTATCTCTAAGCTCAGATATTTTAGTTTTATCATAACTTATAGCATAATTTGCTGTGACTGTTGTTGAGTCTCCATTCTTATCAAAAGTTATTATTTTAACTCCTTTTGGAAATTCTTTATAAGGATGCTTTTTTCTGTTTTCAAAATTATATAAAAGAGGTGATTTTAATTTATTTTTTACATAACCAGAATCGGTATATACCAATGATATATTTTTTGTGATTGCTATTGGTAAATTTTTATCTGCTAATAAATCTTTAATATCTTCAAAATTATTTTTACATGAAAAAAGTATTGCTATCAAATAAATGATAGCAATACTTTTAATAATATTTTTTAAAGATATAGACATTAATTATGGTTTAATTTGAATGGTTACATTCTCACCAATCCATCCACCAACTTTCCATGCTTCTCCAACTTTTTTACCTTTATTAAATATTAAAGATTTTGGAGGAAAATTAGCACTATAACTTCTAATATATTTTTTAGCTCTAGAACTTAAACTAGGATTTGCTCTCATTGCTTGCCTTGCTTTATTTGCAGCAGCAACATAAACCATTCTTTTACTTAACTCATCTGTTCCAACACTGTTTGCAGATTTCGCATACATGTTAGCAATTAATAAATATGCTTTTCCAAAACTTGGCACATATCCTAAAGCTTCTCTAGCTTTACTTCTAGCTTGGCTATATTTACCTCTTTTTGATAGATTATTTGCTTTTGAATATACAAATTTAGCTTTATCCATAGGAGTTCCCATTTCAAATATTTTTCTTGCTAAATCATCAGCTTCAGAAATTCTACCTTGTCTTCTGTATATTTTTTCTAAATACTTCCACACACCAACAGATTGATCTGCTGCAGCCCAACTTTCAACTATATTTGTATATAATGGGTCGTTATCACAACCTTTATTATTAAGTTTTATAGCAGCTCTTTTTAACCACTTTGCATCTGTTTTGTTTAAGTCATAGTTTTTTCTATATAAAGGAATTAGTCTATCACAAGTCATTAAGTCATTAACGATACTATTTAATCCTCCTTCAATTTTACCTAAACCACTTAAGTTTATTTCATAAAATTTAGATTTAACTCTACTTTTTTCTTTTCTACTTAATTCTTCACCATTTTCAACTTTAGTATTTAAAGCAGTATATTCTTCAGTATATTTAGACATTTTATCGTTAACAGCATCATTAACATCATCCATTGTGTTAAAAATGTGTTGTACATCTGTATCTTTATATTTATCAGTTACACTTTGAAAGTATCTAAAAATATTTTTAGCACTCATTCCAGCAGGATCTGATTTAAACGCAAGATCTAATTTTTCGAAAACTTGATCTTCAGGTGCATTTTGAGAGATTAAAAACTTTGCCCAATCGCTATAAACTTTACCTAAGTTTTTGTTTGGGAAGTTTTCAATTCTTTGAGCATAAATATCATTTACTAATTGTACACCAGTATTATCTCCATTTTTAATTTTGTCTTTTGCTATTTTTAATCCATCAGTATAAATATGGATAGATGCTTTGGGACAGTTATCAAAAGTGTTTTTCCAAGGTTCCCATGCTTCTGTAAAATTTTTAGCTTTAACACTTTCGTGAAATAAAGATAAATTCATTTTACATTCTTCTGGATTAGAACCATACTTTTCTTGTGCGAATAAACTAGTTGCTCCTATTAATAGGAACACCATTACTGTTAGTTTTTTTAATCTCATTTTCATAATATAATATTTAATCTAATTTACGTTTTCTAAACCATTTATCATTAAGTGATAAACTGAGGCGAAAGTTATAATAATTTTCTTTAACTAAACCATTATTATTAATTTCTCCTCTTTTGCCTATATCAAATCCAAGATTGATATTAGATAGTTGCCTTTTACTTGGTAAGCTTACTCCAAAAGACATGCCAAAGTCATTAATAGAAGTGTTATTAATCTCTAAACCAGTTTGTTTAGTATGAACACCAGCGCTGTAAGTAATTCTTTCCCAGTATTTTGTAATAGATTCGGCTTTAGGTGTATAAAAACCTCCAAAAGCCAAATTAGTAGCGTTTATATATTTAACATCATTATTGTTTTGTGTAAAATTAGTACTAAATGATGTAGCGTTTTGAAAATCATATTCTAAACCAGCAAACCATTCATTACCTTTTCCAACACCAATACTTAATGATGTTTTTAATGGCATTGTAATATCTCCAGTAAAATCTCTATTATAAGTTTCATCACCAGTTGGTCTAATAATATCTACGTTAGGAGAATTGTATATACTCTTTAAATTTTCATTTCCTTCATAATTTAATTTATTTTCAAGTAAAACAGTAATACCAGATTTTACATCAAGATTTTTTGAAACTTTAAAATTATTTTGAAGTCCAAATTTAAAAGCATAACCTCCAATTTTAGTATCAGTTAAATAATATGACGCTAATTGATCAATTCTATCTTCGTTTCTCCATAAAATATTTCTTTCTAGAGTTCCAAAAGTATATGATGCTTCAACACCAATGCTTGTGTTGTATGGTAATTTTTGACCATAACCTAAAAACACTCTGTTTGTTTTACCATTACCTTGGTATAGATTACTTTCAGTTTCATCATCTTCATTTTTATAAGATTGTTTAATACTGTATCCTACTTGAGAGAATGGTTGTAAACCTATCATAACACCAGATTTTTTTCCTACAGGAAAACCTAATGCTAAATAAGAGATATTAAAAGCAGAAGATGATTGTTTATTTATCCCATCATCAATTTTAGTATATATATTCTCACCTCCTAAAGTATAAGTAGTAAATTTAAGCTCACTTAACGAAGCAGGATTACTGAAATTTAATTTATACGAACTGCTTATTGCAGTTCCTATACCCATAGATTTTTCTGTTACAGTTTTAGTTTCATTTATTTGACCTATTCCAAAAAATGAATAAGGAGAAATATTATTTTTTTGAGAGAAACTACTTATTGTAACTAAAAGAGTAGCTAATACTATTATTTTTTTAATCATTATTTATAGATTATAATTTAAAATATGGTTTAATCCTTCTAATAAAAAATTAGGATTGGCAAATATGCTACTTTTTAACA
>Ga0256844_10000399_pt1 | contig 16728 bp, 14 predicted proteins | sample MusselsmetaG_FD_189100 | JGI IMG/M metagenome (GOLD analysis project Ga0256844, IMG submission 189100) | Mussel associated microbial communities from hydrothermal vent at the East Pacific Rise, Pacific Ocean - Mussels | ecosystem: Host-associated > Mollusca > Shell > Unclassified ... | reverse complement strand
AAAAGTTTTATTAAAGAGTTTGAACTAATTTTCGATTCAAAATCATTTCATGTATTAAGCATAAAAATGATTGAATCATCAGAAGATTTTACAATAATAGAGTTTTTAAATCAAAAAATTAACAAACCAGTTGCCGATGCGATATTTTATAATTAGCATATTGATTTTCTCTTTAGTTTCCTGTGGTTCTTTACCAACTACTAATAATTTGGTTGCTAGTTCTGTAAATAAAACTATTGAAAACAACTATTTCTCTAATAAAGATATAGACTATATTTATAAAGCAAAAATTGATGTGAATAGCAATCATTTAGGCGGATTATTAATTGTAAAAAAAATAGCGAAAAATCATCATAGAGTAGTTTTTACTACGGAATTTGGTAATAAAATATTCGATTTTGAGTTTATTGATAATATATTTAAAGTCAATTCCATTATGGATAAATTGGATAAAAAAATTGTGATTAATGCTTTAAAAAAAGATTTTCACTTATTAGTAAATCAGTATAATTTTGCAATTCAACAGTTTGATAATTCAGATAATAATATTTATCAAACAAAACTCAATAAAAAAGACAACTATTACTTCATAAATAAAAAAAATAAACAATTAAGAAAAATTGTAATGGCATCAAAACATAGAGAAAAGGTGAGTATTTTTTATAATGATGTTTCGCATAATTTAGCGAAGAAAATTAAAATAATACATCACAATTTTAATATGAATATTCAATTAAATTATATAAACTAAAACAACAATAAAATGAAAAAGAACCTATTATTAATCGCTATCATGTTAGTAAGTTTAACTAGTTACTCTCAAGCAAGATTTGGAATTCGTGGAGGTATAAACTTTAACGACTTGACCAATTTAGAAACAAAAAAAACAACGGATTTCTATGCAGGAGTTTTCTTAGCAATAAAGGCTAGTGAGGCTTATACATTTCAACCAGAAGTTGTCTATTCGGCACAAGGAGCAACCTTAGACTCTGATAAGGTTTTACGTATAGAAAATCAAGATTTAAAAGATGTAAAATTAGAGTTTTTATCTATTACATTTATGAATAAATTAACAACAAAAAATAATATTAACTTTTTAATTGGTCCTTATTTAGATATTAGAATATCGGATAATGTACAAAATGATGGATACTTTTTTGAAGGTTTATTTCCAAGGTTAGATGCAGGATTACAAGTTGGATTGGCTTATGATATCAATAGTGCACTTTCTATTGAAGCACGTTTTAAACAAGGTTTTGTAGATATGTTAAATGAAAATGATATATATCAAGACTATTACTTAGATGAAGCAAACTTTAACCAAGTATTTCAAATAGGAATTGCGTATAAATTTGAGTTAAAAAAATAAAATGAAAAAGTCAATAATCATTATTTTATTACTTACTTGTTATTCTAATTCGTTTTCTCAAATGAATTTTGGAATAAGAGTTGGTGCTAATTTATCTGATTTTACAAACTTAAACACTAATAAACGAACTAATTTTTATGGTGGAATAATATTGCCTATTCAATTAAAAAGCAAAATAACCTTACAACCAGAATTAAATTTTTCAAAACAAGGTGCTATTTATCACTTAGATGCTAATACAGATTATAATTTGTATTCAGATTATCTTTCAAATACAGTGCTTTTTAAATATAAAGTAACAGCAAAAACTACTGTTTTTGGAGGTCCGTATGTTGCAGTAAGGTTAAATAAATCTGTAAATAGAAAAAGTACATCGGGTTATTTTTTTAGTTATACAAGTAGCACATCGCTATATAAACAACCTGATGAAGGAATAGTATTAGGGATAGATTATGAATTAGTTAAAAATTTAATGATTGAATTAAGATATAAACACGGTCTTGAAGACTCAATTGAATTAAGATATTTTGATAGTGACTTTGATGGATCATTAAAAGAAGTTACCCAAGTATTCCAATTAGGAATAGCTTATAAATTTAAATTAAAACAAACCAAATAACAAAAAAAATGAAAAAATTATTTTTAACAGCTATTATTATAGCAACAGTAACTACCACATTTGCACAAGTAAATTTTGGATTAAGAGGTGGAGTAAACTTAGCAGATTATACTAATCTTGATGATAGTAACAAAAAAGCTGACTATTATATTGGAGCTTTATTATCTATTAAAACAGGAAGTTTATATACTTTACAACCAGAATTTACCTATTCAAAACAAGGAACAAAACTAAACGGAACTTACGCAGATTTAAGATCAAATACTATTAGTGTAAATTATTTTTCGTTAGCAGTTGCTAATAAATTTAGCATTGCAAACAAAGCTCATTTTATTATTGGACCTTATTTTGATATTGTAATGGATAAAGACATTCAATATATTCGTTCAATAGATGATTATTCTTATTATAACAGATATGATACAGTAGGAGTTGACTTAGGTTTTTTCTTTGGTTTTGGATTTGATGTAGCAAAAAACCTAACATTAGAAGCTCGTTACAAACAAGGTTTTGTTGGAATTATTGATGATATTGATAGAAGTTCTTCTAGTGATTATTATTATGATGAAGATCCACATTTAAGTAAAGTAATTCAATTAGGAATTACCTATAAATTTGATTTATTAAAACCTGAAACTAAATAATTAAGTTTATTTTTGTAGCTATGAATAAATATATTTTAGTAATACTGTGTTTAATTACATTAACTGCTTTTACTCAAAGTAAGTTTAAACCTGTATTAAGAGTTGGTGTAAACAATTCTAGTATAACTAAAATTACTTCTAATAACGGAATGGCGTATTTTTTAGGATTAGCTTACCCTGTTAAAATAAGTAGCAATAAATCTATGCAAATTGAATTAGTTTATGAAAGCTTAGTTACAAAAACCAAAGAGTCTTCTAATAAAATAAAAATTGATTTTGTAACAGCAACGCTTAATTTTAATATTCTAAAGAAAAATAAATTTAATGCTTTAGGAGGAACTTTTGTTAGTGTATTAACATCTCAAAATTTTAGTCAGTATTCACCTGGATTTATTGATTTAACACCAAACCTAGATGCAGGTTTGTTTTTAGGGATTGGTTATAATATTTTACCAAATTTAAATTCAGATTTAAGATATAAAATTGGCTTTATTGATGTCATTAATATGAGAGATGATATATATAATAATCAAACTAGAATGTTACAATTAGGAATAAATTATAAATTTAATTAATAATGGTATTAGAAAATTTTTATACGATAAAAAAGAAAGAATTAGTTAAAGAAAACACTTATTCTTTTGATATCTCAATAAATAGTAAACACTCTATCTTTGAAGGGCATTTTCCGGGTAATCCAATTATGCCAGGTGTTTGTATGATGCAAATAACTAAAGATATTGTTGAAGACGTTACTGGCAATAAGTTATTTATGAAAAAGTGTTCTAATGTTAAGTTTATGGCTATTATAAATCCAGAAATCAATAAAGATCTAAACTTAAAAATTGATATTATCCATGAAGAAAATGGCGATATTAAAGTAAAAAATGTTACGAAGTTTGAGGAAACAGTCGCTTTAAAATTAACAGCTATTTATAAAAAAGTATAAAAATGAAAAGTAGTATTATCCTTTTTATAAGTCTGCTATTCTTTGTGAAAATAGATGTAAATTCTATCAGAAAAGAATATCCAACTGTTACACAATCTAAAGTAAAAACTTTAGCTTTGTATAATAAGTTGTCTAAGATTACTAAAAAGGATAATAAAACTTTAGTTGCCTATAAAGGAGCGTTAACAGCACTTGTTTCTAAACAAAAAAAAGGCGTAAAAGAAAAAAAAGAATATTTTAAAAATGGAGTTATTCTAATTGAATTTGCAGTAAAATCAAAGCCTAATAATATTGAAATTCGGTTAATCCGTTTAAGTGTTCAACAAAACTCTCCTAAATTTTTAAAATATAATAAACGTATTAACGAGGATAAAGCATTTATTTTTAAGAATATAAAAAAGGTAAAATCAACATCCCTTAAAAAGTATATTAAAGACTATATTTTACAATCCAAACATTTTTCTGAAGAGGAAAAAATGCTTGTAAAAAACTAAAAGCAACTATGAGTATATAACTCATAGTTGTTTTTAGATAATTGGTTGATTTCATAATTATAAAACGTTAAACCCTTTACAAATATTTTAAAATTTTACTTTTATTATTTTACTATATGTAAGGTCTTTTTTATATTGAAAGGAATTATACCACAAAAAACCTTAATTTTACCACTTCAAATAAAACCTAGTGGAGCAAACATCAATTTCTGATATTTCAAATAAATTTACAGCATTAAAATGTTGTGTAATTATACCTACATACAACAATCATAAAACGTTAAAACGTGTTATTGATGGTGTTTTAGAATATACAGTAAATATTATTATTGTCAATGATGGTTGTACAGATACTACGCCAGAAATACTTAAATCTTATCCTCAAATAGAGCAAATACACTTTAAAACTAACAAAGGTAAAGGTGTTGGTTTAAGAACAGCATTTAAAAAGGCTTTAGAATTAGATTATGAGTATGCTATTACTATAGATTCGGATGGGCAACATTATCCTAATGATATACCTGTATTTATTAATGAATTAGAAAAGTGTGACAACTGTTTACTTATTGGTTCTCGTAATATGACACAAGAAGGTATTCCTAAAGGAAGTACTTTTGGAAATAAATTTTCTAATTTTTGGTACTGGGCAGAAACAGGTGTAAAACTTACTGATACACAATCTGGTTATCGATTATATCCTTTAAAAATAATGGATAAAATCAATTTTAAAACAACTAAATTTGAATTTGAAATTGAAAATATTGTAAAAGCTTCATGGAAAGGAGTAACAGTTAAAAATGTTCCTGTAAAAGTGTTGTATGATCCAGAAGAACGAGTAACACACTTTAGACCATATAAAGATTTTGCTAGAATTACAGTACTTAATACTTGGTTTGTTATAGTTGCTTTATTGTATATTAAACCAAGAGATTTATTTAGAAAAATTAAAAAAAAAGGACTTAAACGTTTCTTTACGGAAGACTTATTAAAAAGTCACGATAGTCCAGAAAAAAAAGCGAGTGCTATAGCGTTGGGATTGTTTATTGGATTGACTCCTCTTTGGGGATTTCATGGAATTTTAGCATTGAGTTTAGCTCATTTTTTTAAGCTCAATAAAGCAATTGCTTTTACATTCTCAAATATTAGTATTCCACCTTTAATTCCTTTTATTATCTTTGGATCTATTAAAATAGGAAGTTGGCTTTTAGGTACCAATGCTACTTTTGACTTTCAGAATTTAAAAGAGAACATAAAACTATTAGCTAACATTAAAGAATATTTATTAGGAAGTGTGGTTTTAGCGTTAATTGCAGCTGTTTTGGTTGGTAGTTTTAGTTATATTTTCTTTAAATTAAAATCAAAAAAGATATAAAGATTTCTTTAAAATAAAATTATATTTTTTAAATACTTATCTTGACTATATATCAAACTACTCTGGATTACTAAAATAGTTATCAAAAGAAGATGAATTTTTTTGATAATGTGAAATAAAGATATAGGGTTTACCTAGAGATAATAATCACAAAAAATCCTAAAAACTAATCAATATGACTATGGAACAAGCACATAATGGAATAATAGACAATTTGCATATTATATTTTAATATACATAGTAATTACTATGGTATTTTTTTGAATTATAAAAATCATAATTGGTCTAAAGCAAAACAATATATGGGCAAAAAAAGTAGTTATCTTTTTAACCATATTAGCGGTTATACTAATTATAGGCGGAATTATTTTCTATATATGCAGTAGCTTTAGGTAAAGCCTTTTCAACAGGATTGTAAAAAACTATAAATTACATAAAAGAACTTAATGGTAGTAAAGCTGTACTAGTCTTTTCAAATCCTTTTCCTTAAAATAAAAAAAGACAATCCAAAATACAGCTATACTACTTCTACCTATTTTTAGGGTTACTCCTTTTATAAATTTAGTTGTATTTTTGAAAAAACAGGTGTGCAATATAATAATGGGGTTTCTATCAACTTAAAAAAGAAATAGTTAACCTACACACAACAATTAACCAAGTTTTTAGTATTAAAAAGTATATAAAAAACTATCCTTTTATGAATATAATCGATATCTAAATCACTTAAGAAAAAATAAACCAATGAAAAAAATAGACAGTATCATATTCATTTTAATAAGTGTTGTTATTATTTATATAGGATATACCTATAATGAAAACCGCAAAAAGAAAGAAACCTATAAAATAGCATTAGTTAAAGATCTAGAACAAGCCTATAAAAGAATTAAGGTAGAAGAATTAGACAGAACAATAAAAATGAATAAAAACATTCAAAATTATTTTGATATTGCTCGCCAAGAATCTAATTTAAAAAAAAGTTTTTATAACGATGTCAAAGATTATATAATAACAGAAAAGCATCATAATATCAACCTTGACCTTGAAACACTTGATGATATAAATTGGAAAGCTGCACAACAAAGTGGTGTCTTAGTACAATTTAATAAAGCAGAACTAGTTTTGTTAAATAAGGTTTATAACATTAATGAAATATTAAGAATAACTAAAGAATCAGTAAAAAATTTGACTTTGGAATCTTTTCCTTCCTCAACAAAAGGTGAAATAAATACCATTTCATATAAATACTTGGTTATACTTTTAAAATTAGAAGCAACCTTATATCATTTAGAAAATGCTATTAAAAATACACTTGAAAAATTAGATCCTGATAATAAGTTACTTAAAAAATTAAATTCTAAATAATAATGAAAAAAAAACCTATAAAATCATTCTTAATAATTGATAGCATAGCTACATTGGTTATGATTTTTTTACTCTTTTATATTTTAAAACCTGAGGTTTTACACCTTCCTAGAATTGCATATATAAATGATAGCGGTTCCGGTGGTGATGGCCTAACAGGAGATATAACAAGTATCTTACTTTTAATTGTATCCCTTGGTGTTTTTTATCTATATAACTTTATCAATTTACTCCTATTTCTTGGTAAAAAACATAAAAAAGGCGTCATTGTAGCAATTATATTTATACTCCTTATGTGCCTTATTTTATTTGGTATGTACAATTATATTACAGAAGCACCACTTTACCCCATAAAATAATAGATAATATAAATAATTTTAGCATCTTACATTTAATTATTATATTCTTTTTAGAAAAAAAACTGTTACCTACTATTCCTGTAAAAAAAGGTAATAATACCATTTAACTAATTACTTCAATCGTACTTTTTTTGTGATGACTTTTTAGCATCATGACTAAACTGTTAACGAGTATATAGCAATAAAACCATTATTACAATAAGTTAACAAAAGCTCCCGACACTCCGAGAGTAGCAATCTTTTAATTGTAGTATAATTTCCTTTAATTTAATCTAAAATAAATTGTACTTTTGTTTTAAATCAATTAGCTAAAAGCTTTAAAATAAAAGTGACCAACATTTTCCATCAATTTTACCAAAAATTTAATTCTAAAAAGGCTCTTCTTTTTGGTTTATTGCTATTGCTTTTAATGAGCTTATTATTTTTGGCTTCAAAATTAGAATTTGAAGAAGATATTACTAAGTTAATTCCTCAAACAGAAAAAACAAAAACCTTAAACAAGGTGCTTAATAATGTAGATTTTTCTGATAAAATTATTGTAAATATTGCTGTTCAAAAAAAAGGTGATAAAGATAAATTAACAACCTATGCAACAGAGTTATTAGATAGTTTAAATAATAATTGTAAAAAGTATATTTTAGATATTCAAGGTGAGTTTTCTAATGATAATATGGTTGAAACAATGGATTTAATCTACAATAACCTACCATTATTTTTATCTGAAAAAGATTATCAAGAAACAGCCAATAAATTATCTAATGATAGTATTGCAGAATTAGTAAATAGTAATTATAAAACATTGGTTTCGCCAAGTGGAATGATTGCTAAAAAGTTAATACGAAAAGATCCTTTTGGATTGACATTTAAAGCACTAAAAAAATTAGAAAATCTTAAAATATCTGATGATTTTGATATCTATAACGGATTTTTAATGACAAAGAATAAAAAGAATATTTTACTTTTTATAAAACCAAAACTACCATCAAACGAAACAGATAAAAATACTTTATTTGTAGAAAAACTCTATAAAATATCAAGTGCTTTAAATACTAAATATAAAGATGTAGCCAATAGCGAATATTACGGATCTACAGTTATTGCTGTTGCCAATGCAAATCAGATAAAATTTGATATTCAAGTAACAGTTAGTATAGCAATGTCTGTTTTATTACTGATTTTAATATTGTTTTATAAAAAAATTACTATTCCGTTAATATTATTTTTGCCAACTATTTTCGGAGCATTATTAGCAGTAGTTTCCTTATACTTTATTCGCGAAAAAGTATCGGCTATTTCTTTAGGAATTGGCTCAATTTTACTTGGAATTACTTTAGACTATTCCTTGCATATTCTTACACATTTTAAAGAAAATAATAATGTAAAGCAATTGTATAAAGACATCACAAAACCAATTTTAATGAGTAGTATGACTACTGCTGTTGCGTTTATTTGTCTGTTACTACTTAAATCTCAAGCTTTACAAGATTTAGGAATTTTTGCTTCGATTAGTGTATTGAGTTCTTCGATTTTTGCTTTGTTATTAATTCCAATTGTTTACAATCCTAAACAAAAAATAAACAAAAAATCTAATAATTTAATCGAGAGGTTAGCATCAGTTAATTATGATAAAAGTAAGTATGTTTTATATGGAATTGTAGCATTGTTTATTATTAGTTTATTTACTTATGATAAGGTAAAATTCAATCAGGATTTATCTTCAATGAATTACATGAATGAGCCAAGTAAAAAAGCTGAAAAAAACTTAGAAGATATCCTAAAACTCTCTTCTAAATCGGTTTATATTGTAGCGCATGGAGATAATTTAGATCAAGTTTTAGAAACCAACAATGCTATAAATAAAGCACTTAATAAAGCTAAAGCTGATGAAACAATTATGCAATTCAGTTCAATAGGTAGTTTGGTATTATCTAAGAACGAACAACAAAAACGTATTGATTATTGGAATAATTTTTGGAATGATAGCACTAAAATTAAACTAAAAATATCATTAATTAAAAATGGAGAAAAAGTTGGATTTACCTCAGCTACCTATCAGCCATTTTATAACTTAATAAACAAAGCATATAAACCTATTAATATAGATGAATATGCTAAGATTAAGCCTTTATTAATTAAAGAATATATTTCTGATAAAAACTTTAAAACAGCTGTTTCCATAGTGAAATTAGATGAAGTTAAAAAACAAGCATTACAGACCGAAATAAATAAAATTCCAAATGCTTTATTAATTGATAGAAAACATATAAACGAAACATTTTTAGGAGGTTTAAAAGATAATTTTTCAAGCTTAATAAATTATTCATTTTTAGCAGTATTCTTAATATTATTAGTGTTTTATAGAAATATAGAATTAACATTATTTACCGCTTTTCCAATTGCATTAACTTGGTTGTTAACGCTTGGAATAATGGGAATATTCGATATCCAATTCACCATTTTTAATGTAATAATATCTACTTTTATTTTTGGTTTAGGTGTGGATTATAGCATCTTTTTAACCAATGCTTTAGTAAAAGATTATACCTATGGTACAAACGAAATAAAAACCTATAAAGTCTCTATAATTTTATCTGTTTTAACCACTATTTTAGGTGTTGGTGTGCTTATTTTTTCTAAACATCCAGCATTAAAATCAATTTCTATTTTATCGCTAATTGGAATTATTATGACATTGATTGTAAGTTTCGCAATTCAGCCATTTTTATTCCGTTTGTTTGTAACTAACAGAACTAAAAAAGGTTTTCAACCTATAAGGTTACGAAGCTTATTATTCGCCATTTTGTTACTGTTCTTTTATGGTTTTGGAGGTATGCTTTTATCACTTTTTAGTTTAATTATACTACCTATAATTCCTTTAAAAAAAGAAATCAAAAACAAAGCATTACATAAAATTATTGCATGGTTTGTACAAGGAATATTGTATGGAAATCCGTTTGTAAAAAAACAAGTGATAAACAAACACAACGAAGACTTTAAAAAACCAGCCATTATCATCGCTAACCATTCTTCGTCTTTAGATACCTTAACGATGGGTTTAATTACGCATAAAATAGTGTATTTAGTAAACGATTGGGTTTATAAATCACCTGTTTTTGGAGGAATTGCTAGAGCTTTAGGATTTTATCCTGTTTCCAATGGTGTGGACGGAAGTGTAGATCATCTAAAAGAAAAAACAGATAAGAGTTATTCATTAATGGTTTTTCCAGAAGGGAAACGCTCTTTTACTAACAAAGTAGGTCGTTTTCATAAAGGAGCTTTCTTTTTACAAGAACAATTAGAAATAGATATTTTACCGGTGTATTTTCATGGAAATGCAGAAGTAATGCCAAAAGATGATTTGATAATTCACGATGGTAGTTTGACTGTAGTTGTTGGAAAACGAATTCATTTTAACGATAAACAATTCGGAAATACAGCAAAAGAACGAAATAAAGCTATCAGTAAATATTTCAAAGAAGAATTAATTAATATTCGTACTAAAATAGAAGATGAAGATTACTTTAAAGATATTCTTTTTGCTAATTATCGCTATAAAGAAAAAGAAATTTTTAATCAAGTAAAACACGATTTTAATAAAAATAAAAATATTTACCATACTTTAAACGATAAATTAGAAGCAAGAGTAACTATTTTACACATTGGAAATGATTTTGGACAAATAGATATCTTGTTGAAATCTAAATATTTAGATAGAAAAATTACTTCATTTATTATAAATAAGGATAAGCGTATTATTGCTAAAAATAATTATACAACCAAACTTAGAAAGGTTATTTATTTGGATAGTTTAGATGATCTTAATTTAACTGATAAAAATATTTTATTAATCTCCAATACTAATGATAATAGCATTATTAATAAATTAGACTTAACACAATTTAAACAGATAGTTTTAATAAATTCAATTATTAATTTAAAAAATGTTAATTCAAAAATAATTGAAATTAGAAATTAGTTTACTAATGAAGAAATAAACGCTGTTATTTCCTAAGAGAATTAAACAATATTTTAACAAGGATAAGTTTATGCTTTTATAGATTTATGTATCTTTGTATATTACCAAATAAGAATTTAGTGAAAGAAAAATACGATGTAGTTGTTATAGGAAGTGGTTTAGGAGGTTTAGTATCTGCTAATATTTTAGCACGCGAAGGATATAAAGTTTGTGTATTAGAAAAAAACAACCAATATGGTGGTAATTTACAAACATTTGTTAGAGATAAAAAAATCTTCGATACTGGTGTTCATTATGTTGGTGGATTAGATAAAGGGCAAAATTTATATCAATATTTTACCTATTTAGGTATCATGAAAGATTTAAAACTTCATAAATTAGATGAAGATAAATTTGACTTAATTACTTTTGAAGGAATTGATACTGAATTTTATCATGCACAAGGCTATGAACGCTTTGCAAATTCATTAATAAAACAGTTTCCAGAAGAAGAAGAAGCTATTCATAAATATTGTAGTAAAGTACAAGAAGTGTGCAATAATTTTGCTTTGTATAATTTAAATGATGGTACAGAATATGATATGAGAATATTATCATTAAAAGTAACCGATTATCTAGATTCAATATCAAATAATGAATTGTTTAAAGCTGTTTTAGTAGGGAATAACTCTTTATATGCTGGAGAATTATTCACGCCCTTTTATGTACATGCACTTTCAGTTAACTCGTATATTGAAAGTTCATATAGATTTATTAATGGAGGAAGTCAAATGTCAAAACTATTAATTCATAAATTAAAAGAATTTGGTGGAGATTCCTTTAGATACCAAGAAGTAGTGGACTTTGGTTATGAAGATGGTAAAATAACATCAGCTATAACTAAAAAAGGAAACAAAATAAAAGCAGATATATTTATTGCAAATATTGAACCTAAACATGTTGTTAGAATGCTTAATGGTAAAGGTTTAAGAAAATCTTTTGTGAAGCGTATCGATCAAATAGAAAGTATGATTTCGGGCTTTAGTTTATACATAACTTTTAAACCAAATACCTTTGAATATAAAAACTATAATCACTATCATATAAAAGATTATAAAAAAATATATGAAGCACAAGAATATACTCAGCAATCTTGGCCTGAAGGTTATATGATTTCTATGGGAGTTCATAAAGGACAAACAAAATGGGCAAAAAACATGATTGCAATGACCTATATGAAATTTGATGAAGTAACAGAATGGGAAAATACATTTAATACTGTTGCAGAACAATCTGATAGAGGAATTGCATATAAAAAATTTAAAACAGAAAAAACAGAAATTTTCTTAAAAGAAATTGAAAAAAAATTCCCTAATATTAGAGAGGCTATCGAATCTATTTATACCTCAACACCTTTATCTTATCGTGATTATATCGGTAATAATAAAGGAGCTATGTATGGTTATAAAAAAGATGCAGATAATACTATGAAAACATTTTTATCTCCTAAAACTAAAATTAAAAACCTGTTTTTTACAGGTCAAAGTGTAAATATGCATGGAATTTTAGGAGTTACCATTAGTGCTGTTTTAACTTGTTCTTTAATTGTTGGTAGAGAAAAATTAATGAAATCTATTCATGATGAAATAAAAAAAGCCGATGCATAGAATAATTAAAATATTATTATTAACTACATTACTATATTCTTGCGGTGTTAAAAAATCTATAAAAGATAGACCAGATTTATCTTCTTATAAAACAACTAATGACTATAAATATACCATAAACGATAGTCTTTTTATAAAAGGAGATAATAGTTTGCGTAAAAATAATTTTGGACAATGGGAACTAGTAGCGTCTGGTAAGAACCCATTAGAATTGGGTGATAATATTGGGGATTTGACACAAGATTTAGCTCAAAAACAAGAGCATATCTTTTTAAGTAAAGTCAATAATATTGTTCCTTCTAAAACAAAACAGTGGTTGTTGCGTAAATTTTTAGGAATTTATAATCGAAAAATTTATAAATATGTTACCGAAGAATACAAAGCAGAAATTTATGGAATTTCTCAATATGCATCTGATGAGTTTAATGATATAGCCGATAAATATGTATTAAGTTTATACCTACACAGTGCACATGATATTGGACATGCATTACAAGATTTAGCCTTGGTAGGATGTTCTTCTTTTGCTGTTTGGGATGATAAAACACCAGATGGAGATTTATTAATTGCAAGAAATTTTGACTTCTACGCAGGTGATAAATTTGCAAAAAATAAAGTTATTTCATTTATCGAACCATCTAAAGGATATAAATTCATGTCCGTTTCATGGGCAGGAATTATTGGAGTAATGTCTGGAATGAATGAGAAAGGATTAACCGTAACCATTAACGCAGGAAAATCTGCTATTCCGTTAACAGCAAAAACACCAATATCCTTAGTTACTAGAGAAATATTACAATACGCATCTAACATAAAAGAAGCTATTGCGATTGCTAATAAAAAAGAAGTTTTTGTTTCCGAATCAATTATGGTAGGTAGTGCAGAAGATAATAAGGCAGTGTTGATAGAAGTTTCCCCAAAGAATTTTGGAGTTTATGAAGTTAAAAATACCGAACAATTAATTTGCTCTAATCATTTTCAAAGTGAAGCATATAAAGAGGATGAGGAAAATACCAAATGGATTAAAGAAAGTCATTCTAAATATCGTTATGATAGAATGATAGAACTATTACAAAGAAAAAAACAAATTACGCCTAAAAAAGCTGTGGAAATTTTACGAAATAAAGATGGATTACACGATAAGAAAATAGGTTATGGTAACGAAAAAGCTTTAAATCAATTAATTGCACATCACGGAATAGTATTTCAACCGAAAAAGAGGTTGGTTTGGGTATCGGCTAGTCCATATCAACTAGGTGAGTTTGTAGCTTATCAGTTAGATAGTGTATTTAAAAATAAAGTTTCAAAATGCATTAGTTTATCCGAAAAAAACTTAACTATTGATAGGGATCCGTTTTTAGATACTAAAACTTATAAAGACTATGAAGAATATCGAAAAGAGAGCCGAATTATTGAAAAAATTATCGAGGATAAAGGATATCTTTATCCACATAAATTAAATAACTTTGTAAGGTTAAATCCAGAAGCTTGGCAAGTATATTTTTTAGTTGGTAAATATCATTACCAAAAAAAGAAATATGCTTCTGCAATTGAGTTTTTTCAGAAAGCATTAACCAAAGAAATAACTACAGTTCCAGATAGAAAAAATATAGAAAGTTTCATTAAAAAATCAAAAAGGAAACTATGATTCCTGAAATAGAATTAAAATCCGCTAAAGAAATAAAACAATTTCAAGATAAGAAATTGCAAGAATTGATGAGTTACCTTTCTGAAAAATCTGCTTTTTATAAAAAGGTTTTTATAAAGAATAATATTGATTTCAACAGTATTAAAACGGTAAAAGATCTTCAAAAAATACCTGTGACTACCAAAGATGAATTACATAAATATAATAGTGATTTTTTATGCGTAGATAAATCAGAAATTATAGATTATGTTACCACTTCTGGAACAACAGGAACGCCTGTGTTTTTTGGATTAACCGATAAAGATTTAGATCGTTTAGCCTATAATGAAGCAATATCATTTGCGTGTTCTAAGGTTACCAAAGAAGATACTATTCAGTTAATGACTACCATTGATAGACGTTTTATGGCTGGTTTAGCATACTTTTTAGGAGCTAGAAAATTAGGAGCTGGAATAATTCGTGTTGGTGCTGGAATACCAGAATTACAATGGGATTCTATTCTAAAATTTAATCCAACATACTTAGTAACTGTTCCTTCATTTTTATTAAAATTAATAGCTTACGCTGAAAAAAATAATATTGATATTAACAAAAGTTCTATAAAAGGAGCTATTTGTATTGGAGAACCTCTAAAAAATCAAGATTTTACACCAAACGTACTTTCTAAAAAAATTAAAAATAAATGGAATATAGAATTATATTCTACTTATGCATCTACAGAAATGAACACCGCTTTTGCAGAATGTGAACATCAAGTTGGAGGACACTTACATCCAGAGTTAATTATAACAGAAATCTTAGATGATAATAATAATCCTGTAGCTCCAAATAAAGAAGGTGAATTGGTAATTACTACATTAGGTGTTGAAGGAATGCCTTTATTACGATTTAAAACAGGCGATATTGTAAGAGCACATTACGAAGCTTGTAAATGTGGACGAAATTCCTTGCGTTTAGGTCCAGTAATTGGTCGTAAAAAACAAATGATTAAGTATAAAGGAACTACTATTTATCCACCAGCAATGTATGATTTATTAAATGATTTTCCTGAAATTGAAAACTATATCATCGAAATTGATAAAAATGAAATTGAAACAGATAGCATTACCATAAAACTGTTTACCAATCATCATGAAAAACAACTGTTAAACAAATTAAAAGATCATTTTAGAGCAAAATTGAGAGTTTTGCCAATAATAAAATTTATTTCTGAAGAAGAAATAAAAACAATTAAATTTCCTAAAATGAGTAGAAAACCAATGCTATTTATAGATAAACGTAATAAATCCTAATGGAACAAGAGTTACTAAAAATAGCACCATATAACAGTAATCAAATTATTTCAGCTTTAAAATGGTTAGAAACTAGTGAAGAATTTATAAAAGGAGTACAATTTTTCTATCCAGAATGGACAAAAACACAAATTGTTCAAAAACTACAAAAATGTACTACTTGTGCAGACTTTATGGTGGAGTTTATTGAGATGATTATCAAAAATTCTATAAATGATACTATGGATTCTTTTGAAATTATTGGCTTAGAAAATGTGGATACAAATAATAGTTTAATCATTTCCAACCATCGAGATATATTTTTAGATTCAGCTTTATTACAAAATCACTTATATGATATTAATAGACCATTTACCGAAATTTCTTTAGGAGATAATCTAATGGTTAATAAAACTATGAAAGCTGTTGCTAAACTTAATAATATGTTTACAGTTTTTAGAAGTCAGCAAAAATCCGAAATGCTTCAAAACTCGATAAACCTATCTAAATATTTACGTTTTGCTATTACTGATAAAAAAATTTCTGCGTGGATAGCGCAAGGTAATGGTAGAGCAAAAGATGGTAATGATAAAACTGCTCAAGGGTTAATAAAAATGTTGTTATTAAGTGGAGGAAAAGACATTAAAAAAGCAATAGCTGATTTGAATATACTAGTTTCCACCATTTCTTTTGAATACGAACCTTGCGCTTTTGAGAAGGCTAATGAACTAAGTATTATAGGTAAAGATGGTGTTTACCATAAAGATAAATTTGAAAATATAGAAAGTATTGTAAAGGGAATAAAAGACTATAAAGGTAAAGTAAAATTAGTATTTGAAAAATTAGACGTTAATCGAATTAATTTTATAAATAACAGAAAAAAAGATGCAATTTCAGTAGCAAAAGAAATAGATAGAATAGTATATAAAAATTATCAATTACAAAAAACAAACTATATGGCATACGATTTGTTATATGGTGATAAGAAATACAATAGACATTATACAGTAAAAGAGTTA
>Ga0256844_10000398_pt1 | contig 16748 bp, 10 predicted proteins | sample MusselsmetaG_FD_189100 | JGI IMG/M metagenome (GOLD analysis project Ga0256844, IMG submission 189100) | Mussel associated microbial communities from hydrothermal vent at the East Pacific Rise, Pacific Ocean - Mussels | ecosystem: Host-associated > Mollusca > Shell > Unclassified ... | reverse complement strand
TTTATCGAGATGGGAGAAGAAATAGATCATATTTTACCTGGTGTTGCTAAAATTTTGGGCACTGAAGTGTTCATAACATTCAATAAAAAACTGTTTAGTCGTGAGAAGTGGGAAAAAGGGATTACTCTATATGGGCATGATACCCGATGGGATATGCTTGAAAATAGTGTTATTATAGGTAAAACCATGGATCGAATCCCAATTGGCCTCGATAAGTATTTAAATAGACAGGATGAGACAAATAAGGTTCTGTTCAAATTTCAGGAACAAAACAAAAAATATATTGGCGGCTTTGTAAATCTTGAAGATGTGAAGAATAAAAAAGTCGGTAAACTTGTAGTTTTGAAAGATGTTACCATGCAACGGCAAGCAGTAAGTAATTATATCCTGCTGGTTTTAATTGCTGGTATCGTACTCTTTTTGTTGGTCATGTCCATTGTTGTTAAATACGTCAACATGATCAGTACAAAACTGGATTATTACCATCGCCAACTTGAGGATGCCGCATATATAGACACGTTAACCGGAATAGGCAACAGACGTTACCTGCACGAAAAAGCGGAAGGATTTTTTTCTGACAAACAATCAGGTGTCATCGTATTGATTGATATAGATAATTTCAAGCAAGTGAACGACAAATACGGCCATGATATCGGGGATAATGTCTTAAAGAATTTGTCTAAAAAAGTTTCAGACTATATTCGTCAGGATGACATATTTGCCAGATATGGTGGCGAAGAATTTATCATAATACTCCCCAAATGTGAACTTGATATATCGATGATAAAAGCTGAAGCCATCAGACATGCTGTAGAAGCAACAAGGACTACCACCGATACTGGTTCGCTACAAGTAACCATCAGTATGGGTGTTTATGAAAGACAGGAGGACGATTCTCTTGAAAATGCTATCAAATATGCCGATGTCGCATTGTATCGTGCTAAAGAAAATGGCAGGAATTGTATTGAAGTGTATAAAAACGAACAATAATATAGGGGATTAAATTATTCCTTATCGCCTTCATCAGGTGCAGATCTTTCCATGCCGGGAAGTGAAAGATTTACTTTTTTTTCCTTTGGTTTTTTACCGGTAGAATCTATCACTCTCCGAACTATCCTGGTTGATACCCGCTTCCCCTTAGCTCCTGGTCCTTTCACAAGATATTCATCAAATAGTATTTCAACAATATTTGATTTTGCACGTGGGGACGGCATAAGGCTGGCACGAGCACTTTTCTCATTACCAAAAGAAAGAAGCAGAATTTTTGATCGTTTATGATTATTGAAGAGTTTGTATTCTTTTTCAAGAATAAACTTTGGTGTGGCGAAACGCTTCACATAACAGAGATTCTCCCGACCTTCTCTGTACACCATATTGAAGATTAAACCTTTCTTCATTTTCCCGACCCAACGAACATCATGCCCCACAAACAGTTTATCGGATACCTGTATTACTTTATATATTCCTGTTTCATAAAGGAGTAATAAACGATCATATTCGGAACAGATTATAGAAAAGTCAGCATCTCCACCACTTGCCTTAATTTGATGTCCAAGAAATCCTGATTCTCGATCATAACATACATTGAGGTTAGATAGAGCAACTCTGCGTACACTGACCTCTGTAAATTCTCTTAGTTCTGTGAGCCTTGGATAGTCTTCACCGTATTTAGTTAGAATTGTATCAATATAATTTATGGTAAAACCAACCATATCTTTAAGGTATTTATTAATTTTCCTGATTGCAGCACGAATGGATTTGATTTCCTTTTTCTGTTTATTGATATCATAACGGGAAATACGTTTTATGCGGATTTCAAGAAGCTTTTCTATATCATCAGTTACAACCGGGCGTTTCAATTCTTTTTTAAAGTCCTTCAGTGCCTCATCAACACCTGCAATAACCGCCTTATAACTGGTTTTCTCTTCAATGGTTTTATATATTCGCTCTTCAATAAATATCTGTTCAAGCAATCTGGCATGAAGCCGATCTTCAAGACGTTTCTTATCAATCTCCAGTTCCCGGGTAAGGTCGGCAAGAAGTTTTTTGGTGTTATGATTTAAAACCTCTTCTACAGTTGCTGTTCTTGGAACACCATCCTGAACAAGGGTAAGGTTAGGGCTTATTGCAACTTCGCAATCAGTAAAGGCATAGAGCGCCTTAATGGTATCTTTAGCATAGATGCCACGTGCCAGTTTAATCTCTATTTCCACTTCTTCAGCAGTGTAATCGTTAATGGAAATAATTTTTATTTTGCCTGCCTTTGCGGCTTTCTCAACAGAATCGATGAGAGACTGGGTTGTTGTTGTATAGGGTATTTCTTTGATAAGGATGGTTTTTTCATTGGCTTCTTCCATCCTTGCACGGCAACGAATTTTTCCGTTTCCATGGTTATATAAAGAGACATCGACCGTACCGCCTTGTGGAAAATCTGGATAAAGGGTGAAGTCTTCATTGTTAAGGATTTGTTTTTGTGCATTTAATAGCTCACAAAAATTGTGCGGCATGATCTTTGTAGCCATTCCAACAGCAATTCCTTCTGCACCCTGCAATAACAACAGGGGGATTTTACATGGTAGAGTTACAGGTTCCTGCATCCTTCCATCGTAGGAATCAACAAACTCAGTGAGATCTTTATTAAACATGATCTCACGGGCAAGGGGTGAAAGCCGACATTCGATATAACGAGGAGCAGAAGCAGCATCACCAGTAAAAATATTACCATAATTTCCCTGTCGGTCGATCAGGTATCCTTTGTTGGCAAGATTAACAAGGGCTGCAAAGATGGATTGGTCGCCATGGGGATGAAGTTTCATGGTGGCTCCAACAACATTTGCCACCTTATGAAAACGCCCGTCATCCATGTTGTGGAGAGTCTGCAGAATACGACGTTGTACAGGTTTGAGCCCATCATTAATATCAGGGATGGCACGCTCTTTAATTACATAAGAGGTGTATTCGAGGAAATTGTACTCAAAAAGCTGACGTAATTTACCTTGCTGTGATTCCACTTTTTTTCCTACAGAAGATTATCCATAATATACTGCTTACGTTCGGGCGTATTTTTCCCCATATAAAAGGAAAGGACTTCTGACATTTCACTCACAGACCCCATATCCACCTGTTTAAGAATAATTTCAGGACCAATAAACTGTTTGAATTCTTTAGGTGATATTTCACCTAAGCCTTTGAAACGAGTAGTCTCAACAGCTTTTTTAACTTTACTTTTCCCTTGAAGTGTTCGGGTTGCCTTATCCTTTTCCTTCTCGCTGTAACAATAGTAGGTTTCTTTTTTATTCCGTACACGAAAAATTGGAGTTTCCAGGATATATACATGCCCTAGTTTTACCAAAGGCTCAAAATAGTGCAGAAAAAAGGTGAGCAGAAGATTACGAATATGAAGACCGTCAACATCTGCATCAGTTGCAAGTATTACTTTATCAAATCTTAAATCCGTAATGGATTCTTCTATATTTAGAGCTCGCATGAGCGAGTACATCTCATCATTTTTATAGAGCAGTGCCAGCTTTTGCCCCAGAACATTCATGGGTTTGCCTTTTAATGAAAAAACAGCCTGAGTTAAAGGGTCACGGGAAGAAACAATTGATCCGGCAGCGGATTGTCCTTCTGTGATAAAAATCATGTTTTCACGATCTTTTGCAGAAGGTTTATTTCGTGTTGGGTGATGTTTACAGTCTTTTAACTGAGGGATTTTTAAAGCAACTTTTCTGGCTTTGGCCTTTGCTTCTTTTCTTACACTTTGTAACTCTTTTCGAACTTTTTGATTTCTCTGAACCTTTTCAAGAAAACGATCTGCCAGAGCTGTGTCTTTATATAAAGCACTTGAGACTGCATTCTTTACAGTATTAACAATCCACGCACGAATGTCAGTATTACCAAGCTTGTTTTTAGTCTGAGATTCAAATACCGGTTCTACTATTTTAACAGACAGAGTTCCAACTATGCCGTCTCGTACGTCATTGCCAGAGAATTTTTTATTTGAAAACTCGTTAACTCCTTTTAAAACACCCTCCCGAAATGCAGATAAATGGGTTCCACCTTCACTGGTGTACGTTCCATTAACAAAACTATAGTAGGTGTCGCTGTATCCTTCGGTGTGTGAAAATGCGAATTCCAGAGTGGAATCCTGGTAGTAGATGGGGTCATAGATCCCCTGCCCTCCAAGTTCCTTGTCGAGCAAGTCGAGAAGTCCATTTTGGGAGTGATAACAGGTTTTATCCAGGTATAATTTTAAGCCGGCATTTAAATAAGCATAACGCCAGAGTCTTTTATCTACATATTCAAGATCAAAATGAAAGTCGGCAAACAATTCAGAATCAGGGAGAAACTCGATAAGTGTTCCATCTGGTTCATTGGCTTTACCTTTTTTCTTATTCTCGAGCACACCACCTGAAAAAGTAGCGGATGCAAATTTCCCTTCACGAAATGCAGTCACCTTGAAATACTCGGACATCGCATTTACAGCCTTTGTACCAACGCCATTTAAACCAACTGAAAACTGGAAAACATCAGTAGAATATTTTGCACCGGTATTAATTCGTGAAACACAATCGACCACCTTGCCAAGTGGAATTCCCCGACCAAAATCTCTTATGGTAACCTTTCCCTCATCAGAAATTGAAACATTAACTTTTTTTCCTGCGCCCATGATAAATTCATCAACGGAATTATCAATTACCTCTTTTAAAAGAATGTATATTCCATCATCAGGGTGGGTACCAGAACCAAGTCGTCCAATGTACATACCTGGACGTTTCCGGATATGCTCAAGAGAGCTAAGGGTTTTTACTTTACTTTCGTCGTAAACTGGTGGTTTTGGCGGCATGATAAAAAGGCTGCATGGGGGTTACTGTGATTGTTGATACGATGAGATATTGCAATAGTATTTCATTTTACTATATTTGGCAATAGATGGAATGACCTACTTAACACATAATAACTCCTTTAAATAATGGTATTCACATGCTAGTCCAACCAACTCTTTTAAGTATTGCCGGTTCAGACCCATCAGGTGGTGCTGGAATACAGGCTGATTTAAAGACCATGACGGCAATTGGTGTGTATGGAGCGGCTGCCATCACCTGTCTCACTATACAAAATTCCTATGGCGTGCAGGGTGTACAGTCCTTATCTGTTGATTTTATACATGAACAGATACAGGCTGTACTTGTTGATCATAATGTTACTCATATCAAAATCGGAATGACCGGGAATATTGCAGTCATAAATTGTTTAGCCAAGCTTTTAGATACATTTAATGGTGAGGTTATTTTTGATCCGGTGCTTTCATCAACTACAGGAGAGCCTCTCCTTGAGGACGATGCATTGCTTACGATCAAAGGCAGACTATTACCAGTTGTCTCATACCTCACCCCCAATATTTCCGAGCTACAGTTAATATCTGGTAACAAAACAATTACAGACAATAATGATGCATTAAATTGTGCAAAAAAATTGTTGCAGAAGTATCCAGATATGAAGGCTATCGTTGTTAAAGGGGGGCATTTATTAGAATCACGTACACATATAAGTGATTTTCTTGTACAACAGGGGGGAAGAATTATTGAGTCCAGGCGAAAAAGGCTTCATAATCCAAACCTCCATGGGACAGGATGTACTTATTCGTCAGCATTATCATCCTATTTATGTTTAAATAATGAAATAGTTGCATCATTCATGAAGGCTTCCGAATACATGAATAATGTAATACAGGCTGGAAACAATATTTCAGTTTCTCGCAACGACACTAACGGCCCCTTACTTCACTTCCTAACGTAGACATTCTTCTCCTATTATTAATTGCTGTTTCGTGATGCATTGAAACTGGCTAATTACACTGATTTCATTTAGTAAATAATAGGAAATAGTTTGCCTTACATTCTATTTCTTTATATACCTGTTTCCTTAGCTATTGTTGATTCTTTCTTGTTTAGCTTACCCTGCTTAGCAGAAGAAGCAACTGTCTATACAATTCGCTATCTTGAGGGCATCTTTTCTTTACTTACCTTGTAAATTGCAATATGGATTTATACGTAATTGCCAGTTAAGGGAGGCCAAAAAACATCAGGAAGTGTATTAAATCGCTAAAAACGACTCAATGGAAGTCCGTTTTTTTTTTATTAATTATAATCATTAGGAGAACACAGATGAAACTTGTATCAAAAATTGCTGTTTGTTGCGGATTTGCCCTGGCTCTCGCCTCTACTCCATCTTTTGCCGATCAACGATTTGTAACCATAGGAACCGGTGGTGTTACCGGTGTTTATTATCCCACTGGTGGAGCTATCTGTCGACTTGTTAACAAAACAAGAAAAGACCATGGAATCCGTTGCTCAGTTGAAAGTACTGGTGGTTCAGTTTACAATCTGAACACCATCGCAGCTGGTGAACTTGACATGGGAGTTGCCCAGTCAGATTGGCAATATCATGCATATCATGGAACATCAAAATTTGCAAAAAAAGGACCAAACAAAAAACTTCGTTCAGTTTTCTCGATTCATCCTGAACCATTCACCGTTGTTGCCCGCGCAGATTCCGGTATTAAAGATTTTAAAGACCTGAAAGGAAAACGAGTAAATATTGGTAATCCCGGATCCGGCCAGCGAGGTACCATGGAAATTTTGATGGGCGCCCTTGGATGGACCAAAGCTGATTTCAAACTTGCCTCAGAGCTTAAATCTTCTGAGCAGTCTAAAGCACTCTGTGATAACAAAATAGATGCCATGGTTTTCACCGTTGGTCATCCAAGTGGATCAATTAAAGAAGCAACCACCTCATGTGATGCTGTAATGGTAAGCGTAACTGGCCCGGAAGTAGACAAACTTGTTGCAGACAATGACTACTATCGTACTGCAACCATTCCTGGTGGAATGTATCGTGGAACCGACACAGACACCCCTACTTTTGGTGTAGGTGCAACTTTTGTTTCTTCCAGTGATGTTCCGGAAGATGTTATTTATAATGTTGTTAAGGCAGTATTTACAAATTTTGACCAATTCAAAAAGCTGCACCCTGCTTTCAAACACCTTAAAAAGGAAGAGATGATCAAAGATGGTCTCTCTGCCCCCTTACATGATGGAGCTGTAAAATATTATAAAGAAGCTGGTCTTCTTAAATAATCAGCCCTGATCTAAAAAGGTGTGCCACTATATGGTGCACCTTTTTTCTTTTCCATATCTTTCATCACAATAGTTTATTTCCCCAGAGCCATTAACGGGAAACACTTTAAAAACACATAACTCAAGGTATCATCGCATGAGTGAAGCAGAAACAAGCATTAAAACCGATGAAGAACTTCAGGAGATGATCGCAGAAACCGATTCCGGTGCCCGTAATCCAACGGGTGCTTTTTCCAAAAGAATTCTATTTCTTGTACCTCTTATCTGGACTATTTTTCAGCTATGGTACGCATCTCCTCTTCCTTTTGTTTTTAATCTCTTTGTTATTAACGATACAGAAGCAAGAGCTATTCATTTAGCCTTTGCTGTCTTTCTTTCTTACACAGCTTATCCAACTTTTAAAAGTTCCCCAAGAAACTATATTCCTATTCAGGATTGGGTTCTTGGTCTTATTGCCGCCTTTTGTGCATCATATTTATATTTCTTTTACACAGCACTTGCAGATCGTCCGGGTGATCCGACTCAAATAGATATCGTTGTTGCAGTAATCGGTATGATTCTCCTGCTTGAAGCGACACGTAGAGCATTAGGTCCTCCATTGATGGTTGTCGCAGCTGTTTTTTGTATTTATACATTCGGTGGACAATTTATGCCGGATGTTATCGCCCATAAAGGTGCTAGTCTCAGTAAAGGTATGTCACATTACTGGCTTGGGACAGAAGGAGTCTTTGGTGTTGCACTTGGAGTGTCTACTGGTATGGTTTTTATGTTCGTACTTTTTGGCGCACTCCTGGAATCAGCTGGTGCTGGTAACTACTTTATCCGTACCGCGTTTGCCGGACTTGGACACCTCAAGGGCGGCCCTGCGAAGGCTGCTGTTGTTTCTTCTGGACTTACAGGGCTTGTTTCAGGGTCTTCAATCGCAAATGTTGTAACAACCGGAACATTCACCATTCCTTTAATGAAAAAAGTTGGCTTTAAAGCTGAAAAAGCCGGTGCCATTGAAGTTGCCTGTTCTACCAATGGTCAACTCATGCCTCCTGTCATGGGAGCAGCCGCATTTCTCATGGTTGAGTATGTTGGTATCACCTACACAGAAGTTATTAAGTGTGCATTTTTGCCAGCCATTATCTCATACATTGCGCTCGTCTACATTGTTCATCTTGAAGCGTGTAAAATGGGACTTGAAGGTATGGAAAAACGTGTAACTCAAACACTTGCCCAGAAAATACTATCATTTGTGTTTACTTTCCTGTTCATGATTGTCATGGCAGCCATTACTTACTATGGCATTGGATGGATCAAAACAGTAGCTGGAGATGCTACGATTTATATTGTTTCCGGATTACTTGCTGTTGCCTATGTTATCCTTCTAATATATGCAACCAAAGTACCTGAGCTGGAACAAACACACGATATTAAAGAACTCCCTGAACTTTGGAAGACTGCACAGGCAGGATTATACTTTTTGCTCCCTATTGTTGTACTCATGTGGTGTCTGGTTGTTGAACGTTTGTCCCCTGCTCTTTCAGCATTCTGGGCAACAGTATTAATGATTGTCATCGTGTTAACTCAGCGTCCGTTAAAAGGATACTTTAGAAAAAGTGATGCTGATGATTTTTCCTTTAAAAACGGTTTTGATGATTTTATAAACGGTATGGTAGCAGGTGCCAGAAACATGATTGGTATTGGTGTAGCTACAGCTGCTGCTGGTATAGTTGTTGGTACCATTACACTCACAGGCGTTGGTCTTGTCATGACTGAATTTGTTGAGTACATCTCAGGCGGTAACCTGATGCTTATCCTTGGTTTTACAGCCATTATCAGCCTGGTTCTTGGAATGGGACTACCAACCACTGCAAACTATATTGTTGTTTCCACTCTTATGGCACCTGTAATTGTTGATCTTGGTGCCCAGAATGGTCTCATTGTGCCTTTGATTGCAGTTCACCTCTTTGTTTTTTACTTTGGTATACTTGCAGATGACACCCCTCCCGTTGGGCTTGCAGCCTTTGCTGCAGCAGGTATCTCCGGGGGAGACCCGATCAAAACAGGTATACAGGGATTCACCTACGATATCAGAACGGCCATATTGCCTTTTATGTTTATCTTTAACACCCAATTATTAATGATTGGGGTTCATTCCTGGTTTGTGCTGATCCTTGTCGTTATCGCAGCAATTGCCGCAATGATGGCGTTTGCAGCAGCAACGCAAGGATTCTTCCTTGTTAAAACCCGCTCCTGGGAAACCATAGCTCTTCTTTTAGTTACTTTTCTGCTCTTTAGACCTGGATACGTATGGGATAAAATATTTCCACCTCTCAGTAATGAGTCCCCGGCTCAAATGGAAACCCTTATCACAGAATTAAATCCAGGCTCCCTGATGCGGGTAATGATCAAGGGTGAAAAAATGAACGGTGATGAATATACCAAAACTGTGATGCTGCCTATTGGTGATCAAAATACAGGAAAAGAAAGGCTCGAAAGTATTGGTATTGAAACGCGAGATGAAGATGGGAAAATCCTTATAGATAATGTTGTTTTTGGCAGTGCCGCTGAAAAAGCAGGAATGGATTTTGATCAGGAAATTTTGAATATTCAAATGCCTACTGATCGTCTTCCTAAACAACTCGTCTTTATACCTGCATATGCATTATTTGCTTTTGTATATCTAGTCCAGAATCGTCGAAGGAAAAAATTGGACATGGTCGCTGCATAGGATCATTTTTCATTAGACTATTTCATATCGAAAGGGATTAGGACTGCAATTCAATTGTATTCCCAATCCCAAATACAAAGATGACAGAAACCACCTTTTGGAGAGCATCATGTTTAAAAAGATATTAGTTCCCATAGATGTTGATCGCCCGGTTGCAGCCAAAGCTGTGTATGATGGTGCTGCAGCAATAGCAAAACCCTTTGATGCTGAAATAAAGCTTATCAGCGTTATGCCAGGATTCGGTATGCCAATTGTTGGTTCATTCATTTCAGATAGAGTTCGTAAGGAAGCCATTGAACATTTTAGAAATGAGATAAAAGTTTTTATAGCAGAGAATTGTGACGATTCTGTAAGCTTTCATATTCGCTCAGGAAAACACTTTGAAGAAATAACTAAAATGGCAAAGAAGTGGGAGGCGGATCTGATAGTTGTCTATCACAACAGGTATCGTGACATCAATGAAGTTTTCAGCCATACCTGTGCCAAGCAGGTCTACAGGCATGCGCCATGTTCAGTTTTACGACTCAGAAACATACGACAAGACGTTATCTGAACAACCATATAGGCAATTTACAAAACGGATCCCCTGATCATGCCATCAAGAGTAAACACGCTTAGAAAACAGCCCCGTTACCCTGTTTCTCTGTCCTAAAGGGGCAGTAAAAGGAATCAAAGCATTCAGCAACACCCTGGCGGGAATGAATGGGTGTTGCTGAACGGTTCTTTAACGAAAACTCTTTTCAAAACACCACGAAGGGAATGGAACATACCCATAATCATCATCATTTTCTCTCCAAAAACGATTCTTCCTCTGTTGTTGTTTACACTGTACTATGCCCTTTTGACAAAGTGTCGATCGATATTCATACTTGATAAACTTTTTTTGAATAGCTTTGTGTGTTGCAACAAAAGGAACCTCTCTGCTTGGAGACCAGTGTGCTTCACCAAACCCGGTACCTGGTCCCCTCTCCCTTCTACTGGATTTGAATGATTTGTTGAGTCTCCTTGTTTGTCCGTAATTATACTGCTGGTTCACTTTTGAACGTTGTTCGTTGAATACAGCAAGTGCAATCACACCCATTGCTGTTTTATCTCCCCAATCTGCTGCGTAGGAACTGTTACTATCCGTGAAATAAAATTTGTTCGTTTGGTTCCTTCCTGTACGCCATCCTTCAAATTCTGCAGTTTGATATGGTTCGAGGATATACATACGCTCATGCGGTTTTAAATAGGACTTTTTTCCTGAAATGATGTTTCTGCCATCGACTGCAATGACAACGCCAACCCTTTCACCTGATCTATTGCGCACTCGAATGCGATATGATTCATCATCTTTTGCAATCACATAATCTTTTTCCACGTGAGCCCTATTAGTTGCCACTGAAAATTTACGGAGACTTCCACGATAATCCGAAACAATATTAAGATCTACCCCATCAGGGGTATAATGATTTCTCGCTGAAACATGAGCAGGAATCGTTAAAATCCATATGAGTGTAACTATCCCGTTGATTGATTTTAAAATAGTCATGGTCTTTTCTCCTTTTAATTGTTTTTAGGACAGTTCACCTTAACCAGATTTTGAAGTGATATTCTGTTGAATCATAAGATGTGATTCTTTAGAATTTGTCCTTTACTTTCTCTTTATTGTAAAGTGTATGAATGGGATAAAAAAGACGACATCGCCATGATTCGGGTAGATGTCTTGACGAGACGCACCCTACATGGACGCAGTTACAATGAGTTGAAAAATTAAGGAAGTAGTTGGGAATTAAAAAAGACTCGTTTTAAAAGCTAGGGGGTGTGGTAAATGGCAATAATATCCAAAGAAAATTCATCAAAACAAATTGTTTTCCTGGTTTCTCCGGAAAAGATCGAAAAGAGTAATTGTCGTAAGTCTTGCTCTCTCGGGAAGACTCTTTTTGATCATGTATTCTTTGTCACTATGATCAAATTCACCAATGGGACCGAGCCCGTCAAGTACTGGTATTCCGCATCCGGAAAGAGTATTTGCATCTGATACACCTGAACGAAACTCTTCACCGATACCTTGATTTAGTAATGCGGCATTTTCTTGGAACAATTTTAATATTTTTCTGTTTTTTTCACTAGGCGGCATCACATCTCGGGCTGACGGTATTTCATAGCTTGCGGTCACACCATGAACAACATTTTCAGCAACGATCTGTTTTATTTTAACAAAACAATTATCCTTGTCTTCCGGTGTTATGAATCTGCAATCAACCTGAGCAACGGCTTTTTCAGCAACAGTATTTGGCCCTATCCCTCCTTTCACTTTACCAACATTTACTATCAGTTGTCTGGCAGGATCGTTTAACTTTTCTATGGCAACAATTTTGTGAGCGAGCTCAAGAATGCTTGATGCTTTATCTTTACCTGCAAAGGCAGCATGGCCTGCTTTTCCTTTTATTTTAATGGTAAAACCAAGTTTTCCTTTCCTTCCTGTAACACACTCGCCTTTCATACCGCCACATTCAAAAACCAGTGCAAGTAATGTTTTTTCAGCTTCTTTCCTAAAAAGAATTTTTGATTCGGGAGAGCCTTTTTCTTCTTCTGAATTAAAAAATATTGTAACAGGTACTGTGTCCAGCAGTCCACAATGAGAAAAGGCTTTGATTGCATAAACTGCTGTTACTAGACCTCCTTTCATATCTATGACTCCCGGGCCATAGATATTTTTATCGTCTTCTTTATAGGAATTGAACCCCATGTCTCGCGGAAAGACTGTATCCATATGGCCAACGAGCATAATCTGTTTGCTGGAAGCTAAAGAACAGGCAGGAGATCGGAATATAAGGTGATCCCCATACCTGCCTGAGCTAAAAGTCTCAACACGCATGCCACTATTTTCAAGGGACTTTCGCAATATATTTCCAACTAGATTCACATCCTCAGCGTCATTCGTATAGCTTCTTTGCAAAACAAGATTCTGCAAGAGGCTGAACATCTCAGGTTCTTTTTCATCAAGGTATGAAAGTAATTTATTTTTCATCAGTCCTTCATATATTCTTGAAATGCAAAGCCTTTCATTTCATAAACATCAGGATCAGCATCAGGATACTGAACTTCCACACCGTTCCAGGGTTTTCTTAACGTGTACTCATTTGAATCGTTCTTCCCGATAACGTTATCTCTATGCATTGGTATTTTACCACCAGCAGTTGAGATATACCTCGGAATAGCATCTCCTGAAATATTTCCATACATTGATTCAACTATGTCTCTGCCTACCTCAAGAGGTACTCTGAAATGTTTAAATTGGGGGTTTCTGTAACTGCAGTTGAAAATATAATATGGCCTGACGTATGATTCCTGGATTGTCTCACACAATTTCCACATTTTCACACGGCTGTCATTGATACCTTTTAGAAGGACTGCCTGATTGAGCACTGCAAAAACACGTTTTGAAATCTGTCTGAAGACTTCTCTTGAGACAGGTGTGATTTCACGGGCCGTATTTATTTGAGTAACAACACGAACAGGTTTCTTATCATTACTGGCTTCAAGAATATCGAGCAATTCATCATCAACACGCATGGGCATGGTTACAGGTACTCGGGTCCCCAAACGTTTTATTTTTACATGGTCTATGGAATCAAGTTCCGCAAGGATAAACTTTAAGATACTGTTGGGGAGAATAAAGGCGTCTCCTCCTGTGATCAAAACGTCTCGAATCCGTTCATTATTTCTTATATAATCAAGCGCCTCACCATAAGCTTCCTTGGAATACACCTTATCCTTCTTTCCAATATGGGCAAGCCTCAAACAGTGGGTACAGTACATGGCACACATGTTGGTTGCTTTAATGGTAAGAACTCTTGGATAAAACTGATCAATTAATCGTGCCGGTGAATGATCTGCAGCAACAGGAGGTATTTCAATTCCAGCATTATCAATCATTTCTCCTGTGGGGATGGATTGCAGCATGATAGGGTCATTAATCATCCCCGGCATTATAAGGCTTGTGTAATATGGCGTGAGACGCATCCTGTATGTCTTTGTTACACGGCCTATGGCCTCAATCGCTTTTTGTGGCAAATCAATTAACTGACCGAGTGTTTCAACGGAACTGACAGCATTACGGAGTTGCCCGGAAGTTGAGTTCCAATCATCATCACTCATTTTCAGAATTTTCTTAATTCGCTCTGCATTTTCCTGAATCTCTGGCCATAATTCTATACCACTTGTAGCCTCAGTACCTTTTTTTGCAAGATATTCCTTAACCCGTTCATTGGCCTCACCAGCTATGGGCAATGCCTGGGTAAGTCTGCCTCCAACGGATACCATATGTTCATCAAGTTGTTGGTGTTTTAGGGCTAATTCCTCAAGTCGAGTGCGATTTAAGCCAAACTCACTAATATTCATACTTAGCTCTCTGTGGTATTCTCGGAGTTTTGCAAAAAGGGAAATAATTGGTGCAGTAAGATTTTTTTGGGTTGCGATGGAAACAAGTGCTGCAATTTCTTTTCTCTCACCGTTGTCAGGCCCCCTGCTATCTTGTGTAAGAGAACAGAGTTCATCTATCAAATCTTTGGTGTAGCCATCAAAAGAAGTAATATTGCTCAAACAATTACTGGTACAATTTCCCATTTTACTCTTAAGCCTCATTTATTGTTTTTTTAATTAACGTAACACCATGTTGTAACCCTTTCTGCATATCTTTTCTGTTGTTCGACACAGAGACAACACGTGCTAAAAAGGTTCCTTCCATTACAGTAAAACCGTCCCCGATATGTTCTAAAATCACATAATCTTTTTCCTTATTACCCATTCCTGCTTTTTGAAAACTTTTGCGTTCATGGTGGCTGTGGGGAATGTGGTCAATGGTTTTTCTTTTATCATGGAGTTTATAATTATATGTACCCCAATGTATCTTTCCGCTACACTGCTGTAATTCAATAGTGTTTTCAGGAAAGCTGTTTTCCATAACCGCACAATATTCAAGTTCAGGTAACATCGGTGACCCATCAGGAAGCAATTGCTCTAAAGTAAAGCAGAATTCAACTGTGGTTCCCTGTTTTCTTGCATTAATTTCTATAAAATAAATGTCCCCTTTATGGTCAATTATATAATCACAGCCAAAAATTCCACGATACCCATTTCTTCCAAGCATCCTGCCAACCTTAATTGTGTACTCATGGAGCAGTTTTCTCTGATTAGGTGTTACCACAGACGGATACGTTGATCCGATAAAACGTCGCCCTCCTTCAATAACCTGATCGGCAACGCCTGCAATGTAGACATCCTTCTCATTGGCAACGACCGCAAGAACAGTTGGGTCAAGATTATGGGGAATATAACGTGATATTAAAAATTCTCCTTCCCTGTTATCACACCATTTTAAAACTTCTTGCTGATTTTCGGTAATAACAGCATTAGCGCCTGCTGCTGAATAGGCACAACTGATAAAGATCTTTCCCTGCCACCCATCCCTAAGTTTCTCTGTTCTTTTCAGTAGTTCATCAATATCTTTACAAAAACAGTGCTCAGCTAACGGTACGATAGGTTTCAAGCTTCGATACTGTACAATTTTATTATTAAACTTTTGGGCAAGCTTTTTATCAGGCCCAACAATTTTTACTCCTTCAATTGTGTCGAGCAGCATCTCAGGAACAGATTCCCACAGATAAAGAAACAAGTTCTCTTGCTGTTTGAGAATTTTTTTAATAAGAGTCTGAATTGCCGGGCTGTTAGAAACAGCAGCCATAAATGAAGCAGTCCCGACCCGAAGACTTATTTTTTGCTGCAATGTTCCTTCATTAGCAGCATTCATTGAATAGGAATCTTTAGAAATTGCAGGATTAATAACAATGATATTGTCATAATCATATTGACTGAAAATGTCGGGCACTATTGCTATAAACTGAATGTTTTTTGCCCTGATATTGTTTTGAAGGCATTCTTTAAACAGAATATTGAGAGTGTAATTCTTAATGTCTCCCAGATAGAGAAAATAGTAAACCTCAGGGTCATAGCTAAAATTTGAAAAGAGTACTTCGTCGTATGGATCAAAATTCATTGTTCATCCCACTAATTTTTAGGCTTAAAACGCACTTTAGTGTCACAAAATAATGAATATCCTTTTATTTCTTATATTACGTTCAGTTTTCTCCAAAAAATTATTTTAAACAAAAATGATAGCACCTGAACAGCAAGTGAATAAAAAAAACATTCAGGTCATCTATCGATATAAATGTTGGACGTATACTAGGAGTTATTTTTCTTGTATTTCGTTGGGGTTAAGCAGGTAAGCCTTTTAAAAACTGTAGCAAAATTCTGGCTCGAAGAAAACCCAAGATTAAAGGCTACGGTGGTTATACTTTTTCCTTCAATAAGCATCTGTTTTGCATTATTGACCTTTTTTCTAAGAATATATTCTTTTGGGCTGATACCAAAGCTCTTATGGAAAATATCGTATCCCCTGCTTCTACTTACATTCATTTGATCAAAGAGTACTTCAACAGGTCCCATGAAAGTCTTGTTATCAGCTAAAAAACCATCAACAATATCTATAAGTTTTCTTGCCATGTTGCGCTGTTGTTCTTGTTCGAGCCCGCTACGCATGGCAGAAATTAAAATCTGACAAATGGAATTTTCAATTTGTAATAAATACCCTGGATTACGCTCATTGTATTCGCTAATGATATTTTTAAATGAAGAAACAAGAAGAGATGGTGCCTTACGTATAAAAGGTTTATCAGGTAGCTCTTTAATTAGCTCCTGGCCAGCTTTGTGGGTTGGAAAGATTGAAATATCAGAAAAAGAGAGATCCACAACAAGATGATACATTGAGTATGGGGTAATGGTTTTATCAAAAGTTTGATATTTGATGGACAGTGGTGGGTGGTAATAGAACGATCCGCCTTTGG
>Ga0256844_10000397_pt1 | contig 16750 bp, 13 predicted proteins | sample MusselsmetaG_FD_189100 | JGI IMG/M metagenome (GOLD analysis project Ga0256844, IMG submission 189100) | Mussel associated microbial communities from hydrothermal vent at the East Pacific Rise, Pacific Ocean - Mussels | ecosystem: Host-associated > Mollusca > Shell > Unclassified ... | reverse complement strand
ACACTGGCGCTACTGGATGCACTCAGCAAAGACAAAACTGAGCAAGGCAATGCTTACTGGCAATTATATTTTGCCAGTGCTGCAGAACAAACTGAATTTGCTTATGATCTGAACAGCATGACTATCCGTAGTCATGCAATTAAACTGAATGATGCATCCTTTGATCAGTTTATACAAAAGCTGGCACCTGATATTGTAATTTATGACCGTTTTATCAGCGAAGAGCAATATGCACCCCGGGTACATGAGCATTGCCCCGATGCCATTCATATTCTCGATACTCAGGATCTGCATTTTTTACGTCGGGCCCGACAAGCAGCGGTTAAAAATCAACAGCCGATTAACTTATACACCGATGATAGTATACGCGAGATAGCGGCAATTTTACGTTGCGATCTCAGCCTGATTATTTCCCGCTATGAAATGCGCCTGCTCATTGAACAATTTAATATTCCTGCACAAATATTGCATTATTGTCCTTTTATGTTCGACACGTCCGGAAACAAAGAAAGTTCAAAAAATATAAAAAAATTTACTCAACGGGCACATTTTATGATGATAGGGAATTTTCTGCACCCACCTAACTGGGATGCAGTACTGTGGACTTATCAACAGCTTTGGCCCAAAATTCATCAGCAATTACCGGATGCACAATTGCATATCTATGGGGCTTATCCATCAGCAAAGGTATGGCAGTTACATCAACCCAACAAAGGTTTTTATATTAAAGGCCGTGCAGAAAATGCACTGAATACATTGGCTGACTATCGTGTTAATCTGGCACCTTTGCGCTTTGGGGCCGGCATAAAGGGAAAGATAGCCGATGGTTTTATGAGTCGCACACCCTGTGTCACCACAACCATTGGTTATGAAGGCATGTATGAGAACAAACAGTCCGCCTGGGGTGGACTTATTAGTGATAGTATTAATGATACAGAGCAATTTATCAGCCTGGCCGTTAACTTATATTCCAGCCAGACACTATGGCAGCAATGCAGTGAACAGGCTTATGCTCTTATCCCGAAATTATTCAGCCAGAAGCAGCATAGCAGTCATTTTCTGGAGCGTATACATCATCTTGTCAGGCATATTAACGAGCATCGAAAAACACATTTTATTAGTCAGATACTGCATCATAATGCATACCGCAGTCAATATTATATGAGTAAATGGATTGAAGCAAAAAACCAACACCGTGCTGCTGAAAATTCATCACTAAGACGAGAAAACCGGAGTATAATTAAACACAATCAATAATATTAACGCATACAAAACATAGGCCGACAAAGAAGAAATTTTAGTCAGCCAGAACTGCTTTAAACGATTTTCAACAATCACATCCAGCTTATAATTCTGGCTGCTGCCCGGGTGCTCTTGCCAGTTATTTATTTTATCTGTCAGCTCCCGGCCACTTAATACAAAGGTAAAATTATCAAATTCTATCATGCTCTTTAGCGCATGCTGATTAATATAGTGCAGCTGGATTTTCCCTGGTGTTTCACTTTTCAGGCGTGCAGGTTTATACTCGGCCTTAATAAAATTTTCACGGGGTAAACACAGCGCATGTTCACCCTTCCAGTCATCCCCAGGAAAACGTATCAGCAAAGCATTTGCAGCCAGTACAAGTCCAAAGCGATAGATTCCCATTCTATGCAGTATTGCTTCAATAAAATTAAAAATAGCCAGCATAAAATAATAAAAACCCAGACTGATAAATAACAAGGCCATAAAAGTTAATATCAAAGTCTGTGCCCAGTCATCACCGCTTATGCCATTAACAACCCCGCTCAGAATATCAGCTAAAGTCTTTTGTGACAAAATAATAACCACCCAGACACCCAGCAGTGGATTGATAAAACCATAGAGCAAACTCACTATACCGCCAAAAGTATTTAAGTTTCCTGAAGCCGGCGCAATAAGTTCACCCAGCCGATCAGCCTGCCCTTGCTTAAAAAACAATTGCCAGTCTCTGGGAAACTGAGAAAACCCGCAGTAGCCAATGGGAATCTTAGTGTTTTCCATTATTGTCCTATTCCGTTAATATATCTCCACTATTAATTAATAGAATACAATATAAAAAAGTTCATGACAAACAAGACAAATATGCAACGTGAGTTACCTGCATTAGGTACAATTTCAGGAGTCAGAGGCAGCAAGGAATTATGGCTGTATCTAAATTCATTGCTGCAACCCCTGGGCTTTAAAAAAGGCCGCTCAACAGTATCATTTTGCCACTTTTCTGGAGAGTTTAACCCGCATCCGTTGCAGATTGAATTTTTTGTACGTAAAAAAACTCATTATTTTGGCTATAGTGATCATCTGGGCCGGGTACGTACATTCCAGGGACTGGACATGCGAATCAGTCTGCCGGTAAAAACCCAGACACGACTTGACATAGGCACAAGAGTTGGTGGTACAGGCATAATACGCAAAACTCTGCTATGGCTGGTTAAATTAAAGCACAGACATTTATACCCAAGTCAGCATAAGCTATTTAACACAATGGACATACTGATAAATGATCCACTATGGACTAAAGCTTTTCTGGATGATAAAAAAGTGATAACAATTCTTGCCCAGCTCACAAATTCAGACATGAAGCTGATCAGCTGGAGTATAAAATTTATACCGCACAAAATGACTATAAACCGCCGTTTAAGCAGTTTATCAATGCTAACGGATTCTTTACTGAAACAAAACCTTCAGCAAATTATTCAACTGGCCGAATACGCTGATCAAAAACCCGCCGGTATTGACACCGGATATAGCAAGTTAGAACAGCTGCAAAAAGATGATCCTAAAAAAGCCATGTGGTATTCAGCCGCCAGATTATTATTATTATTTTTGCTCGGTTTTGTAGTCATCATCGGCATCCCTTTTGTTTGCTTTTTAGCTCTTGTACGATTAAACAATATTTTATTACCCTGAACGATAATCTCAACTATAGTTAACACAATCAGTCATTACAGCATATAAACTTTTTAAATCAGGGTTAACTTCTTATGGATTTTGCATCGCTCATTGGTATTTTTCCGGCTTTGCCCTCATAATTTCTGCGATTTTATTAGGTGGTGATGCCCAAACTTTTATCAATACCCCGGGGATGATGATTGTCTTTGGCGGTACCATTGCTGCAATATTATTAACATTCCCGCTCAGCGATATACTGATTGCATTTAGAAGTGCATTATTAGTTCTATGGGACTATCTTTTAGCACCAAAGAATCTCATTTATACCCACTTGAGCAGATAATAGAACTATCGTTGCTATTAGCCGATAATAACATTATTAACTGTCAGGTTAAATTGCTGCGCATTATAGACAATCATTACCATTACCTGATCACTCACATAAACAGACAACATCAACACCACCTGGATCAATTTATCCTAAGTGAACAGAAACAACAAATACATCTGCAATCACGATAAACTATTGCAAAATTGTACAGACTCTCATATCCTAGTAAATTAATTTTACCTCACAAAAACAATGGCTTATTATTAACTTATACTAATATACTGGTATTCTCTACTGTTCTGGATATCGAGCAAGGTAAATAAGCCACAAATAATAAAACTATGAATAAATACTTAAAAATTAGCCTGATGCTCTCAATTCTGGCTCAAATCAGCGCTTGTTCTGTTTCTCAGATAACCGTTCGTGCCGCCATACCATTAATTGATGGCGGTATTGTGGCAATGAATAAAGAAACCGATCTGCAACTGGCCAAAGCCGCATTACCGGCAAATATAAGTCTGATCGAAGGCATGTTAGTCAGCGACCCCGGCAATGAGATATTACATTTATATGCCGCTCGTGCCTATTATGGCTATGCCTTTGGTTTTATCGAAGATGAAGATATTGAGCGGGCAAGCAAACTATATTTACGTGGCCGTGAACACGCTCTGCAAGCTCTATCAGACTATGGCATCAGTCAACAGGATATCAATAGTGACTTAGAGACTTTACAACAAAAGATTACTAATCTGAACAAAGATGCTGTACCTGCTTTATTCTGGGCTGCATCCTGTTGGGCAAAAGCCATTGATCTTAATCGTGATAAAGCCCGTGAACTTGCACAATTACCTAAAGCAGTCATGTTTATGCAGCGGGTACTGGAGCTGGATGAACATTATTATCTCAGTGGTGCCCATGTTTTCTTCGGCGTTTATTATGGTAGTAAATCCCCCATGCTCGGTGGCAACTACAAACTTGCTGAACAACATTTTAGCCAGGCCAATAATGCCAATAAAAACAAGCTACTGGTCATTAATCTGCTGCAGGCCCAATATCTGGAACGGCAGCGTTTTGATCAACAGCATTTTCATCATTTATTGACCCAGATCATTCAGGCCAGTGACACGCTGTATCCCGAACAGGCTTTGATTAATCAAATATCCAAACACAAGGCTTCCCTATTGCTGAACAAGGAAGAACAATGGTTTTAAATAATTTTTATCGTCGAATAAGTGTACTGCTTTTACTGTTAGTAATAACTTTAGGCTTAATAAATCCTGCCCTGGCAAAACAACAATACGTACTCAAATTCGCCACCCTTGTTCCGGCAGATACTGCCTGGATGAAGGAAATAGACCGTTGGGCCGACGCACTCGAGAAAAAAAGCAACGGCCGATTAAAGCTAAAAATTTATCCCGGTGGAGTAATGGGTGATGAGCCTGATGTACTGCGAAAAATTCGTAGTCGCCAATTACAGGGCGCTTTTTTTACCGGCTATGGTATTGGCCGTATTTATTCATCTGCCCGTGTTTTAGAAATGCCCTTTTTGTTCCACAATACCGATGAATCTGACTATGTTCGCGATCGACTCATGCCGGAAATAGAAGCTGGATTTCGTTTTAAAGGGTTTGAACTATTGGGTTGGCCAGAAATTGGCAGTATTCATTTCTTTTCCAAAAAACCTATCAATTCACTCGCAGAACTTAAACAACGCCGTATCTGGTTGTGGCAAGGTGATCCCGTGGGTGAAGCCTTTGCCGATGCGGCCAATATTTCACCGGTACCATTATCCATTATTGAGGTCTACACACAATTAACCGCTAAACATGGCAGTATTGACACAGTTTATAATTCAGCCTTCGGTGCCCTGACCATGCAATGGCATACTAAGCTGTCTTATGCCACCAATGTATCAATGACAAATGCAATTGGTGCCTTGGTCGTCAGTAATCGCTTTTTTAAAAAATTACCAAAAGATCTACAACAATTACTCAAATCAAGTGGTCAAAAAACCGGTGAAAATATCAATCAAATTACCCGTCGTGATAATGAGCAAAGTATTAACCTGCTAAAAGAAAGCGGTATTCAGTTTCTATGGAATTGGAATGATCAGGAAAGACAGGCATTACAGAACATTCGGGATCAAGCAGCTCACGAGCTAATCAAATCTGACTATATTTCCCAAAAAATGTTCAGTCGAACCAAGACCATGCTCAATGAATTTCGAGCAAAATAATCAACCACTATCTGGACTTAACAATGCCTGTCTGGTTAAAGCTTATTTTTAAAATTAAGCATAGTTTAATTACTTTTGAAAAAATTGTTGCCGCCAGCAGTTTATTGTTACTGTTGATCCTGGCAATTATACAAATTATTGCCCGCAATTTTTTTGATACTGGCTTTACTCACATGGAAGTGCTGACCCGCCATCTTATTCTGTTTATTATTTTTATGGGTGCAGCATTAGTGTCTGAGCAAAATCGACACATTAAAATTGATATACTCACGGCATTTTTGACTGAACAACAACAAGAAAAACTTATTCGCCCCTTACTACTGCTAAGCGCCCTGGTCAGTGCTGTCTTTAGCTGGTATTCCGTCATTTTCTGGTTAGATGAATGGCAGTATGCTCCGGCAAACGAACGCTGGTCAGTCTATCTGGCACTGATTTTGCCCATTGGTTTTTTTATCCTGGCTCTGCATCTCATATTGCTGAGCATTACCGGCTTTGAACAAGAGCGGGTATTACCTGAAAAAAAATCTGATAAAGAAAATAAATGCTGTTCTGAACTCTTATGATTATTGTTGTTATTCTTATTTTACTGGCCATTATCGGTACCCCTTTGTTTGCTATTTTAGGCGCAGGCGGCATATTAGCCAGTCAGTCTGCAGAACTCAGTCCCAGCATTCTAATCATTGAGCTCTACCGACTCGCCTCTCAGCCTAATCTGGTCGCTATCCCACTATTTACTTTTGCCGGTATTACCCTGGCTTCCGGTGACGGCACAAAACGCTTAATTAAATTGTTTAATGCTTTACTCGGCTGGATGCCAGGTGGCCTGGCCATTGTTACCATTGTTTCCTGCTCAGTATTTACCGCTTTCACCGGTGCCTCCGGAGTGACTATTATCGCTCTGGGGGCTCTGCTCTATCCCATGCTGGAGCATGCACACTATAGACATCATTTTTGTCTGGGTTTACTCACTACATCCGGTTCGCTAGGCTTACTTTTTCCACCCAGCATGGCCATTTTGCTCTATGGTATTATTTCTGGCGTCAGTATTGATGAACTGTTTATTTCCGGCGTGATACCCGGTTTATTATTATTGCTCATGCTGTCTGTTTTCAGCATCTATTCTGCCCCTAAGCTAGACACCCCTAAGCATCAATTCTCCTGGTCCAAAATTGCCATTGCCCTGCGTGAAAGTATCTGGGATATTATATTGCCAGTGCTTATTTTTACTGGTATTTTTGGCGGTTTTGTTACCATTACTGAAGTGGCAGCACTCACTGCCAGCTATGTTCTATTTGTTGAAACTGTAGTCAGTAAAAAAATAAATTTAAGCAAAGACTTGCCTCATATTCTGATTGATACAACCACTTTGGTAGGTAGTATTTTAATCATCCTCGGTGTGGCTATGGGACTGACCAATTTGTTAATTGATTCACAGCTACCAATGAAACTATTAGCCATAGTAGAACAGCATATTGATAGTCAATTACAATTTCTATTATTACTTAATTTATTTCTGCTGGTTGTTGGGGCAATGATGGATATTTTTTCTGCCATTGTCGTGGTGGTGCCACTTATCATCCCTCTAGCACTACGTTATAATATTGATCCAGTACACCTGGGGATTATTTTTCTGGCCAATTTAGAAATTGGTTATATGACACCACCGGTAGGTATTAACCTGTTTATCGCCAGTCAACGTTTTAAACAGCCTATCTTAAAATTATTTCAGTCAACTTTCCCATTTCTCATTATTATGTTGATTTGGCTGATGCTCATCACCTATATTCCTTTTCTTACTACCTGGTGGCAAGAGTGAAAGCTTTAAATAATTTGAAGGAAATGTCTGTTACGCAGTGAATTGGTTATTTTTGCAACCATAGTTGCGCAGCCTGAGATATTTCATTGACCAGATGCTGCAAGCTTTTATTCATGGCAATGACTAGCGCATCATAGCTTTGTCCGTCAACAGATTCTTTAAGCAAGGATATTTTGGTTAATAGGGGCTTATCCTGTCGATCAAAAATTGTCCAGCGGGTTTCCAGCACCACCTGTTTGCCTAATTGCCCATCAAAACGACCGATATCTATAGCGATTCTTAAATCAAGGGGAAACTGACGTTCACTTCTGGGCAACCAGTAAACCCGATTAGAATTTAAATTATTGGCAAAGCTGATGACCAGCAAACGGCCGATACTATCATCGACAGGTTCGATCCAGCGATTAAATTCTGAGACATTAAAATGATGTTTTGAATCCCGAGTAATTATCTGAGGGCGGTTAATATATTCCGGTAGGCTAATGGGACCAATGCCGATAACACTGCCTTTTTCAACACCGACCAATGTACGATTCGTTGCCTCCTGCAATTGGTAAAAGTCCGTTTTTTGTGAACTTGCACAGCTTGATAACAGAGCAAAAAGAAATAGGAGCAAAGCATAGTTTAATAAGCCTTGTGTTAATTTATAATAGCTTGCTAATAAAAACATAGTTTTCTCATAATAAAGGATTAATATTTTTTACCCTGAATGATTGCTTCAGGATGACGTTCCAGATATTCAGTAAACACCCGCATCGATTTTGCTGCTCGTGAGAGCTCTTTTAAACTTTTTTCCAGTTCATTTCTAACGACACTATTCTTATCCACTATGGCATTCATATTATCCAGTACTACATCACCTTTATCAAAAGCATGAGTGGCTGAAACCGTTAGTCTGGTTAAACGGTCATTTACATTGCTGGATAACAGGGTGAGCTCATTCAAGGTCTGAGTCAGTTGTGACTCGGTATTTTTCAGTAACATCTGTACCTCTGCCAAACGTTCCTGCGTTGATTGAGACAATGGTATCACCTGCTCATTTAAATTATCAATAAACCGACGACTACCGGCAATGGTCGCATTGATATTATCTAATACTTCCTGCCCTTTTTTATCGGCAAATAATTTATTGACTTCTCTAATGGTGACAATCAAACTATCGGTTAATTCCTTAAGCGGAATGGTTTTAAATAAATTTTGTAATTTACTTAAATCCGATTCAACCGTCGGTATTTCCAGATAGCGTTTGTCAATACCGGTAAGATTAATGTCGACTTTTTCACCCAACTCAAATTCAACCATTTGCCGCCCAGAAACCAGGCTTTCCAAAGTTAAACGGGCATGCAGACCCGACTTAATCATTGCCACCATAAAACTTAATGCCTGCTCCTGAGTTAACTTGGAGTTAGCCGAACCCTGATTCATAAGCTCCATGACTTCCTGTTTTAAATCAATATACACCGGCACCAGACTACGATGAGTACGGTTATCATGATAGATTTTAATGTCGGCAACCGAACCGATATTAACACCCCGAAACAAAACCGGAGAGCCCACATGCAAGCCTTTTACTGAACCGGGAAAAACCGCCATAAGACGCATATCATTTTTAAAAAAACGCCCTGAACCCAAAACCAGTAAACTGACGACAATTAAAAAAATTGCACCTATCACAAAGCCGCCAACAACGGTTGGATTTGCTTTCACACTCATGAGAGCTTACTCCTGTTCAATTCTCGACCACGATTCAGAAATGACTGTACCTGCCGATTACTATCATCTTTCATCATCTCTTTGGGATCACCACGGGCAATAATGGTTTTTTGTTCATGATCTAAAAAAATAGCATCATTGGCAATAGAAAAAATACTATCCAGTTCATGGGTCACCACCACCATGGTAATGCCCATGCTATTACGTAATTCCAGTAATAAATCATCCAGTAATTTTGAACTAATCGGATCTAAACCGGCAGACGGTTCATCAAAAAATAAAATAGGCGGATCCATTGCCATTGCCCGGGCAATAGCCACTCGTTTTTGCATACCGCCACTGATCTCAGAGGGGTAGTAATATTCAAAGCCCTTCAACCCTACCAGGGATAACTTATAACGGGCAATTTTATGAATTCTGGATAAACTGTACTGAGTGGTTTCTACTAGTCTGATAGCCACATTATCCAACAGTGTCATGGAACTGAATAAAGCACCATTTTGAAACATTACCCCATATTGCGCCATCATTTTCAGTTGTGCGTCATGAGTTGCCTGCCAATAGCCATTATGTCCCGTTGTACAACTATAAAAGACATCGCCATTAGCAGGTCGATCTAAACCTGTCATCGCTCTCATCAAGGTACTTTTACCACTACCACTATTACCCATAATGACAAAGATATCATTGCGCTTAACGGTAAAATTCAGGTTTTGCTGAATAACCTGCTGATCATAACTCAGCGTTAAATCTTCAACAATAATCGCATCATCACTTAAACAGACCTGTGTTAAAGATTCACCCGTCATATTATATTCCCAAAGCACCATAGACCACGGTAAGAATAGCCGCGCAAATAAAAATAATCACCGTTGCCGTCACCACCGCTGATGTTGTTGATGAACCCACTGCCTCAGCTGTTTTGCCACAACTCATGCCTTTCTGACAACCCACCACCGCAACAATTGCACCAAAAACTACTGACATAAAGATACCAGCACCGACATCATTAAGACCTACGGACTTAATAACAACACTCAGATATTGCTCCAGACTAATATTAAGCATGCCATAGGCAACCAAAGCACCACCAAAAACCCCCATAAAATTAGCATAAATTGCCAGTAGTGGCATCATCAGCATCATACCGATTAGCCGAGGCAACACTAAAAATTCCATTGGTGATAACCCCATACTTCTCAGGGCATCAATTTCTTCATTGACTTTCATGGTGCCTAATTGTGCAGCAAAAGCTGCCCCCGAACGACCTGCCATAATAATTGCGGTAATAATGGCCGCTATTTCCCGAGTCATAGCAACCCCTACCATATCGCCAATAAAAATTTCTGCACCAAACTTTTCCAGTTGCATAGCTCCAATATAACCCAAAATTGCACCCACCAGAAAATTAAGCAGACTCACTATCGGCATGGCCTCAGCACCGGTTTGCTGCATCACCAGCAAGGTGTCTGATGAACGATAGACAGCCTTACCCCTGAGCATCGAAAAAAAAGCAATACTGGCACGACTAATAAAAGCAATCACCTCACCCACTTCTTTTACTGAGGCAATAGCATTACTGCCGACATTGTATAGAAACGAGCTATTCTTAGAGATATGATCATCAACATCACGTCGGAGAACTTTTGATGATAAATCAATCAGACGTATCATTTCTGCCGGCAATTGACATGTATCCAGTTGAACCTGATACTGCTGACAGGAGTTTTTAACGGATAAAACAGAAGTGAGCAAGGCTGAATTCCAGTGAATCACTTGTTCCATACAGATATTAACTTGCTTAATATCTGTATTTTTTTTGAGTATCTGGTGCACTACATCATCAAAATCATCAGGATAGTCACTATCCCGTATCCAGTCACCCAACAGGTCAATATCCAGAGTTGTGTTATGGTGCTGCAGTCGATATTCAGGGCGTGTATTATCCACAGACATTGCGCTTGGGCCAGTTTAAAAATTAATAGTAGGCAATTATAGCCGAGAATGTATGAATTTACATCATCATTGATTTTATCTGGCTGGCTGAAGACAAACAGTAAATGTCAGATGGTATAAATGACGGTCTATATTTTCCCAGCCCGTGGTTTTGAAACCAATGTTCCCCAATTGACCGGGATAATTTTCAGGGGGATCAGGCTGTTGCAGATCATCTCTTAAATACAATTGAGCATGAATAGGAAAATCATCTGGAATAGCCAGGGCAACATTAAACTGCCCCTCCTGACTAAGCAGAGAAAAGGATTGGCCATCAATATCATTAAATATTTTTTTCTGTGTTGAAGGCAGGCCGCTAACAGGCATCATTGGATAACGATCGGTGGCGGCAATACGCAATCCAGATAACAATACCGAAGGTCGCCAGTCCATGGTTGTAATCGTAGCCAACTCACTAAAAAAGTAGGATAGTTTGAAAGGAATATCAACCATAGTATCCATCACAAAGCCATTAGGCAACAGCACATAATCAATAAAAAGAACCGGGCTTTTTAACCGCCAGAGCACCTTAATTCGGTTTTCAGTACGTCGAATAATACGTAATGCTCCTGCTTTAACGCCCACTAAAGTAGAATCATAGTCATCCTGACTGCGCTTGAAAGCTAGTCCCAAAAAACGTCCGGTATGGCGAATTTTCATGCTATCGGTGACATTAGCACCCCATATTGTTTGTTCTTTTTTATACCAGTGAAATTGTTCGACAAGAAAAGGATGCTTTTTTGAAAAATAAATTTTGTAGATTGAACTGGTAATACTATCCTGTTCATCGTTATAGACTAATACCGGCTCTGCGCGGTTTTTATCTATTATTAGCTCATCCCTTAGTTCAATATAAAACCATCTCGAGTGTTTATTAAACAAACCCGATATAGTCTCTATTGCATTAATAATTTCTATTTCTATTAGTTTATGCTCTTGTACCCAGGGAGAATGATGCTCAATACGCTGCCCTAAATCCCTTTTTCTAATCAATAGTTCATCACGTTCTGACAGCACTGGTGAAATACTGCCCTTAGCCGGTAAAATATAACGACCCTGTTGATCTTTTTGATCGATTTGCCATAAAATTTTATGCACTTTATCTGTTGATAATGACGGGACATAACTAACAGTACTGATTGATTTAAGTTGCTGACCTAACAATACCGGCAGTTGCTTAAGCATAAGCTGGATTAGACCACTATCTGCATTAACACATTGCATCTGCTGGTGCAGAGCATAACTGGCAATAATTTGTGCCTGAGCTGAGCCATTGAAGAAAGCTGAAATCAAGATAAGCAGAAACTTCACATAATTTATTTTGCACTGCATTTTATTATTCATAATTGTTTATCATATTTCCCCATCACCCGCTATCACAAACAGAAGAGAGCCTCATAGGCATTATTAATAATTACTCATAATATCAATTTAAGAAGAAGAAACGGGCAAAGATCAATTAACTTACCACTAGACTTTATCAGCCACTAGCCTTAGGCTATAGTCTGCATACTTTAGTATAAAATACACATTAATATCCATCCGTTTATTACCTCTCCCTCTGGGAAAGGCGCTTTAGAACAAAAGCCCTATTTACGGATAGACACATATTAACAAAATATCAGGCTATCATTCAGACTCTATATTATGAAAAAAAGCAAAACAAATTTCCAGCCATGGGAAAAATCCTTTGATAAGATCATCACTCCTTTTGAGGAATTTATCCACCAGGAAACCACTTCCGGTCTGATTTTAATGGTAAGTGCACTTTTAGCCATGTTTTTTGCTAATAGTTTCCTGGCACCTCATTATGCACATATTTTGCACACCGAGCTGGCTATCTCAATCAGCGGTCTGGGTGAATTAAAATATACTCTACATCATTGGATCAATGATGGTCTGATGGCTTTTTTCTTTTTTGTCGTCGGCCTGGAAATCAAGCGTGAAGTCATCGTCGGTGAATTATCAGATCCTAAAGCAGCAATGATGCCTATTATTGCCGCCATTGGTGGCATGCTGGTGCCCGCACTGCTATTTTTCTGGCTTAATATCAACACTGATGCAGCCATAGGCTGGGGTGTGCCTATGGCAACCGATATTGCTTTTGCCGTCGGTGTTCTGGTATTACTGGGTTCACGCATCCCAAAAACAGTTTTGACCTTTCTGGTTGCTTTAGCCATTGTGGATGATCTGGGTGCAGTTGTTGTTATTGCACTATTTTATACTGAGCAAATTCTTATAAACTGGTTGCTGTTGGTGGTACTGGCACTCATTATCCTCATTGTCTTTAACCGCATGGGCATTAGAAAACCACTGCCCTATTTCATTATTGGCCTTATCATGTGGTTTGCCATGTTACAGTCCGGTATCCATGCAACATTGGCTGGTGTGCTGGTAGCTTTAACTATTCCGGTAAAACCAAAATTTGATCACCGCCTGTTTATTGAGCACATGAGCGATATTCTCAATAGTCTGAAAACAAACGATAGTAAGCAAACAGATAATCATCATAGTTGTATTATTCACGATAATGAATCACGCGCTTTATTACAAACTCTGGAAAATGGCGTGCATTCAGTTGAATCACCCTTGCAGCGTCTGGAACACAGCATGCACATGCCTGTGGCTTTTATTGTTATTCCTTTATTTGCCCTGGCTAATGCCGGTATTCCTGTTGATATCAGTGCCCTGGGACAAACACTCAGTCATCCTGTTGCTCTGGGCGTTATGCTGGGCCTAATTATGGGCAAACTGATTGGCGTGGCAGGTATTACCTGGTTGGCCATTAAACTGGGGCTGGGAAAGTTACCCAAGGGTATGACCGGACAGCATTTAATTGGCGTCGGTTTTCTTGCCGGTATCGGCTTTACTATGTCAATATTCATCGCCGAGCTCGGCTTTTCCCATAATGCCGAATATCTGTTAATGGCCAAAACCGGTGTGCTATTCGCATCATTAATAGCCGGTAGCTGTGGTTATCTATGGCTACGCATAACGGCAAAATAAATACCCTGTAGGAATTTTACTTATGCGTCAAAAAAATTAAAAAATCTTTATTTTTTAAAGGTTTACTATAAAAGAAGCCCTGTACAGACTGACAATTTCGAGCTCTGAGAAAATTAACCTGTTCCTGTGTTTCTACCCCTTCTGCAACCACTTTAAGTTGTAGGCTATGAGCCATAGAAAGAATGGCCTCCACCAGTGCAGCATCTTCCTGATTAGCAGGTAACTCCATAATAAATGAGCGATCAATTTTTAACACATTAATTGGAAATTTTTTCAAATAGCTCAAAGATGAATAACCCGTGCCAAAATCATCAATAGATAAACTAACGCCCATGTTTCTTAGCTGCTGCAATTGTTCAAGAATATCCTGATTATCTTCCACTAACAAACTTTCAGTAATTTCTAGCGTCAACCTCTGAGCAGCCAGTCCCGTTTCTGATAAAACAGTCTGTATTAATTGAGGAATATTTTGCCGCTGAAACTGACAACTGGATAAATTCACTGCGACATTAGGCGGTTGCTGCATGACTTTTTCCCAGCGCACAGCCTCTTTGCAGGTTTCATACAAAACCCATTCACCAATAGGAATAATCAGGGCAATTTCTTCTGCAAGCGGGATAAAATCAGCCGGAGAAATAATGCCTTTTTTAGGATGTTGCCAACGAATTAATGCTTCTGCACTACACACAACGTTTTTTTGCAAGTCTATAATCGGCTGAAAACAGATATAAAACTCCTGCTGGTCTAACGCCTTATAAAGCGCACTTTCCAATACTCTTCGCTGTTGAGCTTCCTCATTCATCTGCGCAGTAAAAAAATAAAAACCATTACGCCCATTTTCCTTTGCCTTATACATAGCACTATCTGCATTGCTAATAAGCACCTGTGTTGTCAGGCCATCCTGAGGGTATAGCGTGACACCTACACTAGCAGACACAAAGGCATCATTGCCCTTAAGCCGATACGACTGAGCAAGGGTATCAATAAGCTTCTTCAGAGTATTTTCAACCTGTGATAATTGGCTAATATCAGGTAATATTATGGCAAATTCATCACCTCCTAAACGGGCGACAGTATCAGATTTTCTTAAACATGCTAATAGTCTTTTGCCTGCTTCCTGCAATAATTGATCACCCAGCATGTGACCAAGTGTATCATTAACATATTTAAAACGATCCAGATCAATAAAGAATAAGGCAACCTGATGATGCTCTCTTTTCGCTCGTTCAAGTGCTCGATTGAAGTGTTCAAAAAACAAATGCCTATTAGCCAGACCTGTCAGGGCATCAAAACTAGCCTGATAGCGAATGCGTTCTTCATCTTTCTTACGTTGGCTGATATCTTCCTTAATGGCAATAAAATGAGTGATCTCCCCCGCCTGGTTTTTTAGTGAACTGATACTTGCTTTCTCCCAGATCAGTCCACCATTTTTAGTTTTATTATGAAAAACCCCTGTCCAGACATTCCCTGAAACAATCGTTTGCCATAGTTGCTGATATTCAAGCTCACTGGTTTCACCACTTTTCAACAATCGGGGGGTTTGGCCAACAACTTCATCGCTTGAAAAACCAGTCACTAATTCAAATTGTTTATTGACATATTCTATATTCCCCATGATATCAGTAATAATGACCGAAACAGGACTTTGTTCAACGACTCTTGATAATTTTTTTATTTTTCTTTCAGATAACTTTTGTTCACTAATATCATGAATGCTGATGGGGAGACTGTAAAAATCTTTTTCATCCTCGGGTATCTGAAAGGCAATAATTGCAGTGAAGCTTTTACCTTTTAAAGTAATAAAATCAACCTCAGAGCGAAAAACCCGACAACCATTCCAGATAGCGCACAATTCATTTATAAAGACGTCAAAGGCGTTGTCACCAAAAACACTATGCAAGTTATTAATGAAATTTTCTTCATCCCCGGCTTCAAAAAGTTCCAGGGTAGCCTCATTGACATGTAATACTCTGGTCAATGCAAGTAAGGCCCAAACCTCCTGCTCATGATTATTTAGATAGGCATGCAGATCTGTGACGCCATCGCTACGCAATTTCTGTAGTGCCTGCAATACCGCCGATAGATCTTCGTTCCATATCGATATTTCTGAATTTTCAAATAGTCGTCTATAGCGCAATTCACTTAATTCCAGTTCATGAGTTCGCTCAGATACTCTCTGCTCCAGCACATCATGAGCCTGGTGCAGCTGCTCTTCCGCATGTTCCCATCGCCGGGTAATGCGTACCACCAGTATAAAACCAATAAGGCCGATACCCGTCAGTAGAAAAAACACCAGAAGTGAAATAGACAATACCTGCGGATAGACTGCATCAATAATTGATTTTTCATCACGTAATAAAACCAGTAGCCAGCCATTATTCAGCGAACTGGAAGAGAGCAGGTATTTGTGTTTATTTTCAGGGCTGATATAGACACGCATGATATTATCTGACCTTAAGTCCTCCGTTTCATTTGTTTGCTGGAATAATAACTGTTGACTAATATTCTGCCATTTATCTTCCAGCTGCATACTTTGTGTGGCCGCAATTAATTGATTTTTTCTATCCACAATGAAGCCCGCATCAAAGGGAGAGATAACCTCTTCAGCAACCAGTTGTGATAATTTATCCAGGTGAAAAACACCGCCCAGATGAGCAATAATCTGCTCTTTTGAATTAACAATAGGTACATCAATTACGATTGCCGGTATTGCATCAGCTCCTATAAAAGTATCCGATATAAC
>Ga0256844_10000396_pt1 | contig 16768 bp, 13 predicted proteins | sample MusselsmetaG_FD_189100 | JGI IMG/M metagenome (GOLD analysis project Ga0256844, IMG submission 189100) | Mussel associated microbial communities from hydrothermal vent at the East Pacific Rise, Pacific Ocean - Mussels | ecosystem: Host-associated > Mollusca > Shell > Unclassified ... | reverse complement strand
GTTTGATACGATCATGGAGGCTTTAGCGCTACCTTTTCTAGGTAAGCATGATGCCCTCAATGATGCGATCATGTCTGCTATGATGTATTTAAAATTACAGACGATGGATGAATATAAAGGGGCATTCTCTTAAGATAACTTTACTGATACAAAAAGAAACTCATCTCTTGTATTGTTGCAATGCCAACCCTGACAGGATCAATCCTAATGCAATGATTGTAGAGGGCAGTATCGGCTCCTTAGCAATAAAATAGATAAAAAAGAGTGAGAGGATAGGGGAGAGAAAGATGAGGTTAGAGATATGAGAGGTATTTTCTACCAATATCATAGCCCTGCCCCAGAGTACAAATGTAATACCCATCTCGAACAGTCCGATATAGATCGCTCCCAAATGCCCTGTTGTCATAGAAGTGGAGAGGGGGATATCAAAGTATAGGATATACCCGACGAGCCATAAGAGACCCACTCCAAAATTGCTAAAGAGTACGATGATCGTATCTTCATCATAGCGGGTCACCATAATCCAGTACAGTGCCCAAAAAACAGTACTCAATAGTGCCATACCTATCCCCCATGAATCCGTGAGATCCAATGAGGTGATATCCCCATGTGTTGCGATGACCACTACCCCAAGATAACAGATGATCCCAGCAACTATATCCCATCTGCTGAGTTTGTGTCCCAGTAAAGGTACGGATAGGTAGGCAAGCATGAGTGCCCATGTGTAGTTGATCGCTTGTGCTTCCTGCGCAGGGAGTAACTCATAGGCATAAAAGAGTATGAGATAGTAGATGAAAGGGTTTACAGTACCCAATAGAAGTGCACGTCTCCAATGCTTAGAGAGATATTGTTTGGCTGCCTGTACTCTATGGGTGAGCAGTATCATGAAGCCCAATGCAAAGAAGGAGACTATAAATGACCATAAGAGAAGCTCTATTTTATCCATGACACGTAAACTTATGGTAAAAGCCGTAGCGACCGTTGACCAAATCAGTACAGCAGTCAATGCATAGAGATAGGATTTTTGTGATGCTTTCATAGGTGCTTTCTCTTTTGTTAGCCCTATGATGCCACATAGTGTATAAAATAGTGATGAATATTGGTTCTGTTATCTGTCCCACCAGCGGAGTGGAGGAACAAGAGGGATAGAGATCACTGATCTCTATGGTATATCTTGGATTTAGATTATTACAGATCTGGCACTAATACAGGCATCAAGCCCTTCGAGGTCTGCCATGAGTGCCTTACTTACGGTATTATCTACCTTGACAACAGCCAGTGCATGGCCTTTGCCGTCTCTTCCGAGTCTAAAGTCAGCGATATTGATCTGATGCTTGGCAATGAGTCGTCCTACATCACCGATCACACCAGGTTCATCATTGTTTTTAAAGAGGATAAGATTGCCTTTGGGCTCCAATTCTAGAGCATACCCGTCAATATCGACGATACGCTGTGCTGAATCACCCAAGACAGTACCACTTAGCTTGAAGACATTACCGTTTTGTGTGGTAAGCCTCAGTGTCACAGTATTTTCAAAACCAGTAGTGGAGAGGGAGGTCTCTTTTTCAATGGTCATGCCTCTCTCTGTAGCAACATGCTCAGCATTGACATAGTTGATCTGATCACCTAGCGATTCTTTAAGCACACCGACAGTGGCAAAGGTTGCCAGAGAATCAATATGCTCAGAAACCTTTCCAGTGGTGGTGATCTTCATAGATTGTAGACCACTTTTGGTAACCTGGGCACTCATATGTCCGATCTTCTGAGTTAGCTCGAGGTAAGGACGTAAGAACTCAGGCAGTTCACTCTCCTTGATCGGTAGGTTGAGGGCATTGGGATAGGAGATGCCTTTGGCTGAGGCGATAGCATTCTCTGCTGCCTGAATAGCAATATTCTGTTGAGATTCTTTGGTGTTGGCACCCAGATGTGGAGTCACTGTGACATTGTCTAGGTCTAGCAGTGGATGATCGATAGCAGGTTCTTTATCAAATACATCGATCCCTGCCATGGCGATCTTAGCACTTTTAAGTCCTTCTACTAAGGCTACTTCATTATAAAGTCCGCCTCTGGCACAGTTGATGAGGATCACGCCGTCTTTCATTCTGGCGATCTCTTCTGCTCCGATCATATCTTTGGTTTCATCTGTTTTGGGGGTATGGATCGTGATGATATCACAAGCAAGAATATCCTCGAAATCATTGGTATAAGCAATATCCAGATCCGTGGCCTTAGAGGGGCTGATATAGGGGTCATAGGCAACAATATCCATCTCAAAAGCCTTGGCACGTTTGCCTACACGAGAACCGATATTACCAAAACCGATGATGCCCAGTTTTTTGTCTTTGAGCTCGGTACCATACCAGTCTTGTCGTCTCCAAACTCTATCCAGTTTGAGGTTATTGTGGGCATAAGGGAATTTTCGTACACAGCTCATCATGTGTGTCATGGTCAGCTCTACGGCTGCAATGGTATTGGCAGTAGGGACATTCATCACTACGATACCCAATTTGCTACATCCAGGGATATCGACATTGTCTACCCCGACACCGGCACGTACGATGGCTTTGAGCTTATCTGCTCGTGCAAGAAACTTTTCATCTACATCTGTAGAGCTACGCGTAATGGCAACATCGGCAAGAGGAATGAATTTTTCCAAGAGTATATCTTTAGGTTCGTCGGCCGCATTTATCATCTCTATCTCAGGATCAGAGGCTAGAAGTGCTAGCCCCTTTTCATGGATATGGTCACATACAACGATTGTCATGTTTCTTCTTATTTAAATTTATCTTTGATGAGGTCACCAAGTGTCATACTGTCATCTTGCTCACTATTGAGTGAATCAAGTGCCTGTCTCTCTTCTTGTCTTTCCAGTCTCTTTACGGAAACTCTGATTCTGCCGCTTTGAGAGTCGATGAAGCTAATGACTCCTTTGATCTCTTGACCTTTCTCTATCTCATCAAATTTGAGTGGATAGAGATCCTCTGTACGGATCAATGCATCAATATGGTTATCCAGAGCAACAAAGACACCAAAGTCTTTCTTGTCTTTAACTGTACCAGCCACTATATCTCCGTTTTTATGTGTTTTGGCAAACTCATCTACAGGTGAATCTTCTAAGGCTTTTTTACTGAGTGATATTTTGCCTGCTTCTGAGTCAATCTTGATGATCTTTACTTCTACTTCATCACCTGACTTGAAGATATCTTTTGCATTGACTGTTTTGTCCCATGAAGTTTCTTGGTTATGAAGAAGTCCTTCTACACCGTCAAGCTTGACAAAAGCACCAAAATCTGTGAGTGAGGTTACAGTACCGGTAAGGATGTCTCCTACTTTACGCTTGCTTGAAAATGCTTCCATAGGCTTAGGCAACAGTGTTTTGAGACTGACTCTGAGTCTTCTCTTCTCTTTGTCGATTTCGATGACTTCAACATTGATCTCATCATCTACGGCCATATAGTCTTTAGGATGTTTTACATTTTTATCCCAAGAGATCTCAGAGACGTGAAGGAATGCTTCCAAGTCTTCACCGAGATCTACAAAGACCCCATAAGGCTCGATATTGCTTACAGTTACTGTCACGGTGTCACCTACGCCCAAAATGTCATCTATCTCTTGCCAAGGATCAGAACTGGCATCTTTAATGGAGAGTGAAAGGTGTCTTTTCTTCTTATCATAATCCAGTGCGATCACATTGACCTCATCACCCTCTTCAAAATATTTAGATGGGTTAACTGGTCCTTTGTGAGAGATCTGTGAGTAATGTACGAGTCCATCCATGCCGCCCACATCAACAAACATACCATAACTGGTGATTTTTTTAACGATACCAATAACAGGATCTTTACTCTCGAGGAGTTTATCTACGATCTCTTGAGATTTTGCTTTGTCTCTCTCGATGAGCTCTTTTCTAGATATGACAACAGAACCCTTATCCTTATCTACTTTTACGATAACCGCTTTGACTTTCTTTCCTACAGCTTCTACTTTGGAGCTGAGGTAAGAGAGTGTACGTGGCATGAAGAACTCTAGTCCATCTGCCTCTACGACATAGCCACCTTTGTTTTTCTTGGTGACAACACCTTCGATGATCGTTTCCTCTTCAGGGTTGTATGCATCGATAAACTCATTGAGTGCTGCTCTCTTTTGTGCAGCAAGATAAGAGATTCTACCACGACCTTGTGTAACAACTTTGATGGGATCGCCGACTTTAAACAGTACAACACCCTCTTCGTCTCGAATCTCATCAAGTGAGAGTACAGAGTCTCTGCCTCCTCCTATATCAACCACAGCTTGCCCCTCAGCCTCATCGATCTTAACCACTGTACCGTCTACTAAGTCACTTCTTGATTCTGTTTTCTTAAACGACTCCTCAAGCATCGCTTCAAAATCAACCTCTTCTACTTCGATATCTTCGAACTTCATTTACCTATCCTTCGTTTGCCTAATTTGGCGTAATTATACTATCTTTTATTTAAAAGTGCTGAATCGCTAAAAAGAAGGATGTAAAAAGAGGAGAAAGAAAGTGCAAATGGGGCTTAGTAAAGCTCCATTCTTTAGGTTGTAGACTCAATACTATCTATGACATTTTGAACCACCCAGTCAGGGGTAGAAGCGCCGGCACTGATGCCACAGAGATTTTTATTTTGGAACCATTCTGCTTGTAGCTCTTCTTCATTTTCAATAAGATAACTGTCATGACAGTAGTTTTTAGAGATAGAGTAAAGTTGTTTGGTATTGGAAGAATTCTTTCCACCAATGACGATCATAACATCTGCTTCCTTGGCGAGAGATGCTGCAGCATCCTGGTTTTCAAAGGTTGCGTTACAAATCGTATTAAAGACACGTACCTCTTTTGCCTGAAGTATAAGTGTATTGACGATCTTCATGAAGTCTGTGGGTTTTCTAGTGGTTTGTGCAACGATGGCAACTCTGGATTTGAGAGGAAGATTTTCGAGCTCATCCTCTTCAAGTACGACAAAGGCATCTCTTTGGTCTTTGGCATAGCTGATCACCCCTTTGATCTCAGGATGATTGGCATCACCGAAGATCACGATACTATAGCCTTCATTGCTCATCTGCTCTACGATTTGCTGTGGCGTGGTAACAAAAGGACAGGTAGCATCAGAGATCTTTTTTCCTTCAGCTTCAAGCTGTGCCAGCTCCTCTTTGGGGATACCATGTGTACGGATGACGATAGAGTCATACTGCTCTGCTTCGGTCATGTTTTCTGCTAGCCCTACATTGAAGCCCTCTTTGAGTCTGTTGATCTCATCTTTGTTATGAATGAGGGGACCATAGGTGGCACTGCCATGACTTTTCTCTGCTATTTTGATAGCCCGTTTGACGCCGAAACAGAATCCATAGGAGGATGCTAGTCTAATTTCCATTGTGTATCTCACTTATCTCTTTTAAAATATCATAAAAATTGGGGAATGAAGTCTCTATACATTCCACATCCTCTATCGTCATGCCGCAGCATATGCCTGCGATGGCAAAGCTCATGGCTATCCGATGGTCTCCATAGCTATTGACCGTTGCCTCATTGAGGGTCCCACCAATGATATCGTAACCATCTTCTCTTTCTATTGTCTGAATGCCTGCACGGCTCAAGCCCTCCAGTGTGGCAGAAATACGGTCACTCTCTTTGACTCTTAGCTCTTTGGCATTGCGTACAGTACTTGTCCCTTCTGCAGTAGCCATTGCGATGGCAAGCGCAGGTAGCTCATCAATGAGCCAGGCAATATGAGAGTCGATGGTGGTTGCCTTGAGCTGTCCATTATATCGTATAGTGATATCACCTATGGGTTCGTAGAGATCCTCTGTGAGCGCATATTCGATGGCTGCTCCCATACGTTCCAAGGCTTTGTAGGCACCGATCCGTGTAGGGTTGAATGAGACATTGCTGAGGGTTACTTTGGCATCAGGTGTAATCGCAGCAGCTACGGCAAAGAAGAAGCCACTCGAGGGGTCAGAAGGAACGGTGATATGTAGTGGTCTGAGTGGTTGGGTTGGTGGTACTATTCTGATCCAGCCATCCTTTTGTGTCTCTATCTCCACACCCATACCGCGGAGCATTCTCTCAGTATGATCACGGCTTAGAAGACTCTCTTTATAATAGCTAGGGCTATCGGCTCGCAATCCTGCAAGAATAAGGGCTGATTTAACTTGGGCAGAGTCGATGGGAGATTCGTATCGAAATGCTTCCAATTGGCCACCTCTGATACAAAGTGGCGCGAGGTTTCCATTTTCCCTGCCATCGATTTTGGCACCGATATGGCGCAGTGGTTTGACCACTCTGCTCATGGGTCTATTACGTAAATATTTGTCTCCTGAGAGGACAAAATTGCCATCGATGCCGGCGAGTAGACCACAGAAGAGTCTCATCCCTGTACCTGCATTGCCACAGTCCAGTACATCATGAGGCTCGCTGAGTTCTACAGGAGGAGTAATCGTAACATCGGACCCTTCCCGTATCACCGTGGCACCAAGTTGCTCAACGATCTGCAGAGAGTTTAATGTATCCTCTCCCTGTAAAAAGTTGTTGATCTTGGAGGGCTGGTTACTCAGGAGTGAAAACATAGCACAGCGGTGAGAGATAGACTTGTCTGCAGCGATGCTGTCACACTGGAGATCAAAGGGAGCAAGAGCAGGAGAGACAGTGACCTGCTTCATCTGATCTGAGCTCCACACTTCTGCTCCAATACCTGAAGTACCTTTTGCATGACCCCGTCGATTATCTTGTCAGACATGGTACCCTCTATAGATTGGATAAAGCATCGTATGGTGATGCTTTTTTGCTCGCCTAAGGCTTCGTCCTGATAGATATCGACAGGGTAAAACTGCTTGAGTAGGGGGGCCTCTATATTGCTGAGTGCTGTATGGATCTCTGAAAAGGATAGAGATTCTGCTACCACAATACTGAGGTCTTTGTAGACACCTTGGTAGTTGGAAATGGGCTTGTGTATGATGTGTTTGGGGAGCAGTGCTGCAAAATCCATCTCTGCGATCATCGTGTCTGGTATCCCATACGTCTGAGCCACATTAGGATGGAGCTTACTCACAAATCCGATAGGCATACCCTCTTTGAAAATATGTGCAGACTGATAGGGGTGCATGAGTCCATTTTCACTCTCACATCTGCGTAGTTCTACCTTGCCTATGACAGCACTCAAGGATGTCATGAAAGAGGCGAAATCGATCTGCCGGGCTTTTCCCTGATTGATGATAGACTCTGTCTGTGCCTGACCACTCCAGACAAAAGCGATCTTTTCATACTCTTGACGCTTCGCATCAAAGACAGTCCCTATCTCAAAGAGTGGGATACGCTTGATGCCATAGCTGACATTTCTTTTGACTGCATCAAGCAAGTTAATGAGCAGGGTACTTCTCATGCCGTTGAACTCTTCCGCAATAGGGTTGAGTAGTTTTAAGGGCTCCTCTACGAGAGAAAATCCATATTTTTCCAGTTTGGCTTCATCGGAAAAGGCATAGGTGACTGCTTCAAAAAATCCACGTCCCACGGCTCTCAGCCTAATATCTCTTTTGGCTTTGTATCTATGTGTACTCTCTGTAAGTCTGACTTTTTCAGTCAGTTCCAGAGGCTTGGCATCGATATTGTTGATACCTATGATCCTGAGGATCTCTTCTGCAATATCCTGAATGTGGTTGATGTCGTGCCTGTGATGAGGTACTGTCACCCCAAAACTTTCAGAGCCTTTGCTTCGGTTGACATGGAACCCAAGTCTAGAGAGGATACTGCTGACTTCACTCTTGCTTGTCTCTTGTCCGATGATACTGTCAAGTTCTTCAAAATTGACAGCGATGATTTTTTCTTTCTTTTCACTTTCGACAGAGAGGGAGTTGTCTGCAAAACGACAGTCACAGGCTTCGGTGCACTGCCACTCTAGATACTGCATACCGAAGAGAAGATCAGGTTCACTGCCCCTGGATGTTTTATAGTAGAGTGTGTCGGTCTCTATTTTACTGTTCGCTACCCCTTCAATGAGTATCTCCGGTGCGATATAGCTGGCTTCAAAAAGGATCTCTTCACTCTTGCTGTCCGGCAGATAGGCTTCAGCCTGATTGACACCTATGGTTGAGAGTAAAATGTCCTCTTTTTTAAGTGCGACAAGCATTGGCTCACTGTGTTCCAGCGTAAGAGATACACTCTGGATACCATTTTGAAGTTTGTTTGCATCATAGGCTCTTAGCACGACACCAGTTGCATGGGTGCTGTACTGTAGAATATTGGAGATACTATCAGCGAGCTCAAGTCCTGCAAAGCCTAGACGTAACTCTATCAGAAGCGTATTGGTGATACGGTCACTCTGAGAGAGTTTGTAGAGTAGATTTACGGGGATGTCTGTATGGTTTGTAATACTAAATCTACGGGCAATGGCTACTTTGGAAGTATCATTGGTCTTATGCTCGATGGGTTTGATATCTTTGTTGAGTACTGCACTGAGATCTCTGGCAATACCATGTATACTAAGGCAATCTCCACGGTTGGCAGTTAATTCCAGTTCAATGACAGTATCTGCTAGCTTGGGATAGGCATTGAGATCTTTCCCTATATCAAGGATACCAATACTTTCATCAAGTATCATGATGCCTTCATTGATCTTGGGCAGTCCCAGCTCAGTACTGGAACAGACCATGCCGTCACTTTTAACGCCTCTAAGCTCAGCGGGTTTTATCTGAAAATCACCTGGCAGAGTGGTACCTACAGTGGCAACAGCAACATACTCTGCCTCAAGCACATTGGCCGCACCACAAACGATCTGGCGGGTACCTTCTCCAATATCGATCTGGCAAATATTGAGCTTGTCTGCATCAGGATGCTTTTCACAGCTAAGTACTTTTCCGATCACTACACCTTCGGGTATGGTGATCTTTTCCAGGCTATCAACCTCTAGTCCAATCGCATTAAATACCTCATAGAGCTTCTCATCAGAGATATCGCTGAGGTCTATAAACTCTTCTAACCAACTTCTCGTTACTCTCATCTGAACTGCTCCAATAAACGAATATCACCTTCAAAAAGGCTTCTGAGATCTGGAATCTCATGCATCAACATAGCAAAACGTTCTACGCCTAAGCCAAACGCATATCCGCTGACATCTTCATAGCCTACTGCTTTGAATACATTGGGATCGACCACACCACTACCAAGCACTTCCAGCCAACCAGTATGTGAACAGACCCGACAGCCACTGCCTTTACAGAAGATGCAGCTGATGTCTACCTCAGCTGAGGGCTCAGTAAAAGGGAAGAAACTAGGACGGAAACGTACCTCTACATCGCCGAACATATGATGCAGAAAGTCAGTGAGGATCGCTTTGAGATTGGCAAAGCTTACTTTACCTTTCTCCTCCACAACTAGCCCCTCTACCTGATGAAACATTGGTGTATGGGTCAGGTCATAATCTCGACGAAAGACAGCACCAGGAGCGATCATACGTATCGGTGGTTTTTCTTTGAGCATCGTACGTATCTGTGCAGGAGAAGTATGTGTACGTAGCAGGCCACCATCTGCGAAGTAGAAAGTATCCTGCATATCTCTGGCAGGATGGTATTTAGGAAGATTCAGTGCTTCAAAGTTATGAAAGTCATCTTCTACGAGAGGGCCGGTTTCCACAGAGAAGTTCAGTGCCACAAAGTAGTCAATGATCTTGTCCATGGTCTGTGTTACAGGGTGTAGTGCACCTTTTTCGCCCAAGTTGCTATAGAGCGAAACATCGATTAGTTCTGCTTCTAGCTGTTTTTCCAGAGCAATGCTCTTGAGTGTGCTAAGCGTGTTGTCAAAAGATGTTTGCAGGACAGCTTTTTGTGTATTGAGCCCCTCTGCGAATGCTTTTTTTTCCGGACCTGGCACATCTTTGAGCTTAGCGAACTCCGCTGCGAGGAGACCCTTCTTCCCAAATATCTCTACACGAATCTTCTCAAGTTCATCTAATGATGAGATCTCTTCAATTCTAGTTTGTAGTGTTTCCAAAATGACCTCTTTATTATCTTAAAATTACCGTGATTCTATCCAAAAAAATATAATAATGTGGTTTGTTTAGGGAAGTATCTATGATATAATGACAGAAAAAAGGAGTTTTAATGTGTCTTTTTTGTAAGATAGTAGCAGGAGAAATCCCCAATAATACCGTACATGAAAATGAGGCGTTTTTAGCATTTCATGATCTGTATCCCAAGGCGCCTATTCATATTCTTATTATTCCCAAAGTGCATGTAGACTGCTTTCAAAATGTTTCTGGAGATATGATGGCAGGTTTAACGACTTTTGCCCAAGAAGTTGCCAGTAAAGTGGGGGTAGATCAGGCAGGATATCGACTCATTACCAACAATGGAGAGGATGGTGGGCAGGAGATACACCATTTGCACTTCCACATGCTGGGCGGAGGAAAGCTGAAGTGGGACCATCTACATGAAGATACACATAAAAGTATGTAAGATAAGAAAAACAAATGATTAAAACTCATCAATAAAATAGTAACCATTCAAAATAACTTATGTAAAGAGTTTTTGGATATAATCCTTTATTGAAATTTCTGGGGGGAAATGGATAATCATTGATTAAGGGATAGGGATGAAACAAAAACTGCTGTTACTCTTGATACTAGTGTATATGCCACTATCAGCTGGTATACATAACCTCACTTTACACAGAGCATTGAAGCTCCTGGATAAGCATAACCTGGAGATCAAGATCGCACAATACAATGCACAGATGAAAAAGTATGAGCAGTTTGCTGCCCAAGGGTATGACTACGGGAAGTTGGATTTTTCTTTTATGGCATTACGTTCCAATGATGCCGGGAATGTTTTTGGATTCAAACTTCAGAGTAGAGAAGCCACATTTGGTGATTTTGGTTTTTCTGACTTTCTGGGTGATTTGGGTACGATGATGCAGGGGCAGCAGTTGGATCATGATCCCTTGCAGACAGCACCAAGAGATCTCAATTATCCAGACGACCGTAACCATTTTGTGAGCAAATTTACCTATATGTTACCGGTCTATACTGGTGGAAAACTGACAGAATATAAAAAAATCACTAAATCTCTTTTTGAAATGAGTAAACTGGATATGGCAAAGGTGAGAAGCATCAAACGCTATCAAGTCAAAAAAGCTTTTTATGATATTGCTTTGGTACAGAGCTATATCAGTAACTTGAGAAAAATCATCGGTAATATCAGTAAGCTCAAGCAGATCATCTCAGAGATGAAAAAAGAGGGCTATGCACAGGAGACGGACAAACTGGAAGTCAAGGCACGTATGGTAGAGGCACAAAGTATGCTCTCTCAGGCGAAACTTAACAGAGAACTTGCCTATCAGTTTCTCTCTTTTCTTCTCGATACAGAAGTGAGTTCAGTACGGGCAAAAAGCTCGCTGGCACCCAAACCCAAAGTGACTAAAGCGATGATAGAGCAACGAAGTATCGATATTCAAAAAGCAAAACTGGGGCTCAAGATTACAGGTATGGCACTAGAGCTTGAAAAAGCTAAGTTCAGACCGACAGTGGGTGCATTTGCAGAGTATGGTTCGGCAGATGATAAGCCTTTCAATGATTTTTTTAATAAGGATTCTTATACGGTAGGCATGCAGCTTCAATATAATATCTTCAATGGGGGTACAGATGAAGCCAATCTGGAAAAAGCCAAAGTAAATATGATGAAAGTAGCAGACCAAGTAAGGCTGGCGAAGAAAGGTATTGCACTGAAAGTAAAGCAGTTACAGACACAGATAGGTGGATACGATGCAGATGTTAGAAGCTATAGAGCACAATTGAAGTTTGCTCGAACTGTCTATCGAAAGTATCAGGAAAAATATAAAGAGGGGATAAGTTCTATCTCTGATGTGCTGATAAAACAAGCCAAGGAGTTAGAAGTATTATTGAAACTTCTCACTGCCAAAAATGCAAGAAACAGTAAGGTGTTTGAATTGCAAAGTCTATTAAATCTGGGAGTTAAATAAATGAGAAAAATATTCGCGTGGGCATGGGTATTGGCATTGCCTTTGATGGCGATAGAGCTGGAGTTAACAGGAGCTGTGGTATCAGATAATCAAAAGATGATCACCAGTCGATATATGGGTTTCATTAAGAATATGAAGGTATCGGAGGGGGATATCGTCAAAAAAGGTGACCCACTGTACGAGATAGATTCCAAGGAGATAGAGTCAGCACAGATGCAGGTGGAACTGGCGATCTCTCAGGCAACATTGGCACTGCAGATGAACAGGGCACAGTATACCAATATTCAGCAAAACCTTGAGAGACACAAGCGGCTCTTTGCCAAAGGAATGGTTTCCAAGTATGATCTGGAACAGTTGGAGCTGGCAGCTGCCAACTATGGTGATATGGTTAAGATCTCAGAAAAGCAGGTAGAGCAGGCCAAGGCAAAGATGCAAGAGGTATTGAATCAGTATAGATACCTCAAGATCGTAGCACCCAATGACGGAGTGATCGTGATGAAACGTGCCAATGAAGGAGAGATACAGATCCCGGGTATGCCCTCATTGGTATTGACGGATCTGAGTAACCTGAAGATCGTTACTGAGATCAGTGAGGGGGACTTGGGACATGCCAGGATAGGAAAAACAGTTAAATTTGAGATCCCTTCGATCAAACTCAAAGGAGAAGGAAAGATCGCTTCTATCATTCCAAGCTCCAACCCAATGACACATAAATTCAAGATCAAGATCAGTTTTGATAGCCAGGGAAAATTTGTATTTCCTGGTATGTATGCCAAAATTGTTATTGATAATTGAGGGTGTCATAGATGATACAGTATGATCCCAAAGATTATGCCGGGAAACTGGCAAAAGGCTTTTTGCGTAATCCCCTAACGGCACTGCTGGGAATTTCTCTGTTGCTGCTTGGGTTTATCTCTCTGCAAGTGATGCCTCGGGAAGAGGATCCTCAGATTGCTATCTCAGGAGGAGCAGTGATTATACCGATGCCTGGGGCGACCCCTCAGGAGATAGAGAAGATCATTGTCAATCCACTAGAAAGAAAGATGCGTGAAGTCAAAGGCATCAAGCATGTTTATGGCATGGCTATGGAAAATGTAGGTATCATTAATGTCATGTATCGTATAGGGGAGAGGCGTGAAGATGCCAACCTTAAACTCTATGATAAGGTCATGCAGAATATGGATAAACTTCCCAAGGGAACCATGCAACCGATCATTAAGCCTTTTGATATCGATATCGATATCCCTATTGTAACGGTTGCTTTTTATCCCAAGGGAGGAGTGAGCCTTTCGCATGAAAAACTTTTCGAGATGGTACGTAACCTTCAGCATAAGATCAATGCAGTTGACAGTGTCGCCAAAACAGAACTCAAAGGTGCACATAAGCCACAGTTCAATATCGAAGTGGACCTGGGTAAGCTGACAGGCTACCATCTTTCATTGGGACAGATAGTACAGGCGGTACAATCTATCGCGGTAGATGTTCCCTCGGTCAAAGGACGTAGTGATGCAAACAAGCTAGTGATCTTTGGGGTGAAAAATGCGATAGAGACAGAGGCAGATGTACGTAACATTATCGTGGCTCAATACATGGGTTCTCCTATCTATCTGAAGGATGTGGCTAAAGTTGAGAGAGGGATTGATATACAGAACTTCAAAAGTGCTTATATTACGAAGAGAGAAAAAAAAGAGGATCCACTTTCCCAAACCAAAGAGCAGGTAACATTGACGATAGCCAAACTTGCAGGTACCAATGCAGTTTTTGTAGCAGATGATGTACTTGAGCTGATCAAAGAGAACGAGGTGGAGTTTGCCGAGGAAGGAATTGGCTATATTGTCACCAGAAACTATGGAGAGCGAGCCAATGATGCGGTCAATGAACTGGTGCAACATCTGCTTATTACAGTGGTGATCATTGCTGTGATGCTGGTCTTCTTTTTGGGCTTCAAAGAGTCATTGATCGTGACACTAAGTGTGCCTGCAATTTTGGCAGTGACACTTTTTATCGCATATATCACAGGGCAGACGATTAATCGGATCACACTTTTTGCCTTCCTGCTCTCTTTGGGCTTACTGGTGGATGCTGCGATTATCGTCATAGAGAATATTCATCGTCATCTTCATGCACATGATGTGGATGAGAAGGATATGAAGACACTGCTAGTCGAGGCGACTGATGAGATCGGGCCTCCAACCAATATTGCCACACTGGCAATCATTATGACGATGGTACCGATGGCATTTGTTGGGGATATGATGGGGTCGTTTATGAAGCCTATCCCCCTCAATGTCCCTGTCGCGCTGGTGGCTTCTCTCTTCGTGGCGTATATCTTTACGCCTTATCTAAGCTACAAGCTTCTGAAAAAGCCGAAGCATAAGCATGCCAAGTACAAGAGAAGCAGTAGTAAAAGCGAGGTGACAAATGGGTAGTTTTGGAAAATTTGTCTATTGGATATTAGACAGTAAATTTAGAAAATTCATGGTTATTTTGTTGACTATTGTGGCGTTTGCTGTTTCAGTGATGATGTTGGGTCCTATGAAAATGATTAAAGCCAAGATGTTGCCAAGCAAAAGTGACAATACCTATTCTGTCTATATCGATGCTCCCACCGGCAGTGCTAAAGAGCAGACGATGCAGGTGGCGCAGTGTGTGATCGAACAGCTTAAAAATGAGCCAGAGATCATGAATATGGAGCTCTATATGGGAGAAGGTATCCCTTTGGATTATGCTGGGCTCGTCAAAGGTGCTGGGATGAAAAACAGTGAGAATGTCGCAGAGCTTTCGGTCAATCTGACAGACAAACACCATAGAGATGAGCCCTCTTTTCTCATGGTGCAGCGGTTGCGACCGCTATTGAAGCAGAAGTGTGAACCTCTGGTATCTGGTACGATTGTCAAGATGATAGAGCAGCCTTCCGGTCCTCCAACACTCGCTTCTGTGGTGGTTGAGGTAAGAGGTGAGCAGATAGAGAGGCTTCGTGAACTCTCGCTGGAGGTTGCCAAGATACTCTCAGAGACAGAGTCACTGGTCGATGTGGATATCATGGCAGATGATCTTTTCCAAAAGTATGAGCTTATTCCCGACAAGGAAAAAATCGCACGAAGCGCACTTAGTGTGAAGCAGGTTAATCAGATACTTTACTTGGCTTTTGAAGGGATGGCAATCGCACATAAAAACTCTGCACATGAGCCGGATCAGATCGCTATTTTCCTCAGGCTCGATGCAGAGACCAAGAGGCTTCGTAGCGAGGAGCGAGAGGCACTGTATAGTAAGCTATCCTCCTTGAATCTTATGAATCAAAAAGGTATGATGGTACCATTAAGTGAAGTGGTAGAGATCAAGCAGATAATTTCCACCCCAATGATCATGCACAAGGACTTACACCGTATGATCAATGTCATAGCAGAGACAGATATGGCATCACAAGTTTATCCACTTTTGGATGCCAGAGAGAAGATGATCGAGTATTTCTCCAAGCAGTATGTTGTAGAGAAAGCAGGATTTACCACGTATATGTTTGACCTTTACTTGACAGATAAAGTCAGTAGAGAGAAGTATCTGTTACGTTGGGATGGTGAGATGAAGGTGACTCTGGATACTTTTAGAGATCTAGGTGCTGCCTTTATTGCTGCGTTGTTGTTGATCTTTATCCTCTTGGTGATCTATTATAAGAGCTTTATGCTCAGTGGCATAGTATTGCTAGGATCATTTCTCTCTATTATTGGGGTGATTATGGGACACTGGGTGGCAGATTTGGTGACGCAAGAGACCTTCTTCTTGACCGCGACTTCTTTGATCGGATTTATCGCTTTGATGGGGATCAGTTCACGTAACTCATTGTTGTTGATCGATTTTGCCAAATCCCTAATGGAAGGGCGTGGTATGGAAAAAAGAAAGGCGATTGCTATTGCATCAGCCACTAGAGCCAAACCGATCATGCTGACAGCGATTGCCATTATTCTTGGCTCAGCACTGCTTGCAAGTGATCCGATCTTTGGTGGTCTGGGGGTGGCATTGATCTCAGGTACAGTAGCGGCAGTGTTTGTCTCTCTGATCTTTATTCCTATCCTGATGGATAACAGTAAATCCATGGATATTGATGATGAGATAGAGATGCACCATGATACAGATAACATATCGATAGTAAGATAGATTGGGTATAATCTAAAAAATTTTCAGGAGTAGAGATGGCAACGATAGGAATGGGCGATATCAAAAAAGGCAAAAGACTGGAGCTGGACGGTAACCCTTTTAGGGTAACAGAGTTTCAGCATGTCAAGCCGGGTAAAGGTGCGGCATTTGTACGTATGAAGATGAAAAATCTCAAGACAGGTAAAGTGATCGAAAAAACAGTGCATGCTGGAGATAAATTCGATACCCCAGAACTAGAGCAAAAGACCATGCAGTACCTTTATGACGATGGTGAGATGCTGCAATTTATGGATACAACGACCTTTGATCAGATCGGTCTGACCCATGAGCAGGTAGGCAAAGAGACCTTTGATTATATGATCGATGGGATGGAAGCGGAGATACTCTTCCACAATGGTCAAGCGATCTCTGTGGAGATCCCCCAGACAGTAGTTCTCAAGATCGTAGAGACTCCACCCAACTTCAAAGGTGACTCTCAGGGGGGCAAAAAACCTGCAACCCTAGAGAGTGGGGCAGTTGTACAGGTACCTTTCCATGTACTTGAAGGTGAGATGATCAAAGTGGATACCGTAGAGGGAAAGTACCTCGAAAAAGCAAAGTAAGACTCCCCCCCCCTTTTCTACTATTCTTTGGACA
>Ga0256844_10000395_pt1 | contig 16790 bp, 37 predicted proteins | sample MusselsmetaG_FD_189100 | JGI IMG/M metagenome (GOLD analysis project Ga0256844, IMG submission 189100) | Mussel associated microbial communities from hydrothermal vent at the East Pacific Rise, Pacific Ocean - Mussels | ecosystem: Host-associated > Mollusca > Shell > Unclassified ... | reverse complement strand
CAATATTAGAGAGAATGGGAGCGTATGCATATTTAACGAACTTAACAGATTTAAAAAATCTCTTAAAGAAATATCCAGATAAGATAAAATACTTCGCAAAATACGATACGTTCATCGGTGATTCTGATTCAATAGATTACATCGAAAAAGAAATAAAAAAGTTTCACAAGAAAAAATAAGTTATGATTCACCCTTTTTCAGTCCTCGATACGAGAACGAAAGAGTGGCAGAGTAGAAAACGAGAATGGTTGGATAAATACAAAATCCAATCTGAACTTGGTCGTGATGAAACCGTGAGTAAATCGGGGTTTTGGGAACAAACCAATTCAGTATCCGTTTTTGATCCTGTACTCACCCAACATATGTATGAATGGTTCTGTCCACCAAAAGGTAAAATACTTGACCCTTTTGCGGGTGGTTCGGTACGTGGTATTGTAGGGGAAGAACTCGGTTTCAAATATACTGGGATTGATATCTCAGAAAATCAAATTCTCGCCAATCGTGAACAATCGGATAAACCAAATTGGATCGTTGGGGATTCAATTGATATACTCAGAGAAAATGAGATGGAAGAATACGACTTTATTTTCACGTGTCCACCATACCACGATTTAGAAGTTTACTCGGACAACCCAAAAGATATTTCAACACAAACTTACGATGAATTCATACGGAACTTAGAATATATAATGTACCTATCTTCCAAAAAACTAAAAGAGAATAGATTTATTGGAATCGTTGTATCAGAAATACGAGAACTCAGTACCACACGGAATTACAAAAAAGGAACATATAAAGGGTTCGTATCAGATATTGTAAAATTCATGGAAAAACACGATTTACATTTCTATAATGATATGATTCTTTTCAATTCCCAACATCAAGCCAGTAGAACTGCCGGAACATACTTCAAACGAAATCGTAAAATTGCATCTGTTCATCAAAATGTCTTAATCTTTGTAAAAGGAAATCCAGATTTGGCAACCGAAGTAATTGAGTGGAACGGAAAATATGTTTGTAAGATAGATGGAAAGAAATACCGTACATACAAAGAGGCATCAATTTCAATCAATCACGATGAACTTGGTGTATCAGAGGTAACACGAAGATGTCAATCCAAAAAATCCAAGTACAAAGAATGGCAAACAATCGGTAAAGAAACCAAACCTGATATCAGATACATTATAGACAGTGTACCATTTGAATCAATACCACAAATCAATAAGATAACGGGTATTGTTGATTCACACATTTACAATAGAATATTATCCGATAATCCATTATACAGACATTGGATTAAAAACGATGATGATTGGTTCAAAGGATTAACGTACCGTGAAATGGAAAACATTCAAGTTGGTACGGAAATCAGACCTCAATTGCCAACCATCTCCTGTGAGGGATTGCATTTTTACAGTACATTTGAAGCAGGTAGGAAATTCGGACTTTCAAAAGAACGAATACGTCAGAAACTAAAAGATGATAAGTACTCCGACTACTTTTATTTAACATAACTTTAACACTTGACCTTTGGTAATCCCAAAGGTTTTTTGTATTTTAGATAAACAGTTTAAAAAGAGATAAGTTATGGCAACAATGAAACAAAAGTTAGAGGACATCAAAATAATGAGAGATAGATGGCAATCCAATTCAGACAGAATCGCTGATGAATCGTGGAGATTTTTTGATAAAGGTCAGTTCGTGAAATACGATAAGGCAAAACGTGAATCTGATACCATTCAACATTTTGTAAATGATTTGAATGAGATTATAAATAAACACGTGGAACAACCATCATTCTAATTTTAACAAAACTTTAACATTTAAGATTTGGTAGAATCAATAACATTTCGTATATTTGAGTATAATTAAAAACCTAAATATTATGACAGAATTTACAGAAAAAGATTTTAGAGAAATGAACTTCAACACCAATTTAGAGATTGAAGCAGAAGTTGAAAACGAAGCCGACACTACTTTACTAAGTGGTACTGTTAAAGGTACGGATGGTGAGTGGAGAGATTTAACCGATAACGAAATTGATATTTTATCAGATGATTTCTCAGAATTTGTATGGGAATCGGCTCGTGGATACTAATCAAAATAAAATTGAGATTATCTTTGGTAGTCTCAATTAAATTTCGTATATTTACAATGTAATTAAAAAGAAAGATATGTTAAAAAGAACCAAAAAAACCAAACCAAATAAAAAGAAATCCCACTCGTCATATTGGTTGAACGGATGGGATGATACTGTTGCAACTAAATCATTATCAGTTGCAGACCGTAAAACTCACGATTTGTACAAGTTAGCATCAGCCAAGAGAGCGATTTCTAACTTTGTAACAATACTTACCGACAAAGTAATTCCAGTACATTACAACACGGAAGGTCAATCCTATACGGATGGTAAACAAGTTGTTATCGGTACGGAAGTTCAAAACTCACAAGATTTCGATGTTGTTGTAGGTTTGGCACTTCACGAGGGTTCTCACATTAAACTATCTGATTTCGAAATCGTAAAAGGAATCCAATTGGACATTCCAGATAAGGTGTTGAAAAAGGCAACTGATTTAGGAATCACCAATTCAGCTGAACACATTAAAAACATTCTAAACGTGGTTGAGGATCGAAGAATCGATTTCTTTGTATTTAACAAGGCTCCCGGTTATAGAAATTATTACCGAGCAATGTACGATAAGTTCTTCAACTCAGTAATAATTGATTTGGGATTACGTTCAAATAATTACCGAGAAGAAACCGTTGATTCTTATATGTACCGACTTATCAATATTCACAACAAAAATACTGATTTAACCGCATTAAAAGGATTAAGAAAAATCTTCAATCTTATCAACCTTAAAAAAATTGATAGGTTAGAAACAACTTATGATGCATATGGTATCGCTAAAGATATTTGGACAGTTATTCTTTCAAATGTTGATAAAGCCGCAGAAGCGGAATCACAAGAAAAGAAGAAATCAGACCAAGAATCCAAAGGTTCTGGAAGTGGAGATGAAAAGGAACTTACAGATGAAGAATTCCAAGAATTATTGGACAAGATGGATGAACAATCCGGTGGTTCTGAAGGATCTGGTAACGGAGGTGGTACACCAATCAAATTAACACCAAAACAACAAGAATTACTTGAAAAGAAAATTCAACAACAAAAGGATTTTATGGATGGTGATACACAAAAAGGAACAGTATCACAAGATGTTTCCGAGAATGTTCAAGAAATTGAAAGTTCTGGTACTGAAATCCAAAACGTTGGTCAATCATTGGGTTCATCAAAATCGACACCGAGAAACGGATATGGTTCTTTCAAAGGAATTGATGTAATCGTTGTAAATAGAATGACATTAGGATTAATGAAAACATCATCTTTCCCAATGGCAAGTAGTGGTTGGGGTGGAACTGAGTTATATATGAAATATTCAGATGAAGTTCAACAAGGGATTCGTTTAGGAACAATTTTAGGTAAAAAATTACAAGTTCGTTCCGAAAACCGAAGTACCATCTATAATAGACAAAAAGTTGGTAGAATTGATAAAAGAATGATTTCAAGTTTAGGATTCGGTAACGAAAATGTTTTTACATTTACTGAAACTGACCGATACAAGAAAGCAAACTTACACATTTCAATTGACGCAAGTGGTTCAATGAATGGTGTGGCTTGGTCACAATCAATGATAAATGTGGTGGCTCTTTGTAAGGCAGTTGATATGATTAGTAACTTATCAATCCAAGTGAGTTTCAGAACAACTTCTGGTAGAAAACCATACATTGTAATGGCATACGATTCAAGAGTTGATAAATTCTCAAAGGTGAAACAATTATTTCCAGCACTTGATCCTGGAGGTACAACACCAGAGGCATTATGTTTTGAGGCAATTATGAAAGATTTCCTAAAAGCTGACAATGACACGGATTCATATTTCGTAAACATTTCAGATGGTGAACCATATTTTCACGGTCAAGGATTCTATTATAGTGGTGAACCGGCATTTAAACATACGAGAAAAATGATGAAACAAATCGAGGGGATGGGAATCAAAACTATTTCTTACTTTGTAGATTCATATTCAACCAGAGTTTCGGGTGAATTCAAAAAGATGTATGGAAAATCCGCAAGAGCTATAAAAATGGATAACATTGGTGAAATCACCAAGACTATGAATAAATTATTTTTAGAACATTAGTATGAGAGGATATGTAATTGTATTTTTAATGGTACTGATATTTGGAATAGGTTTGGGAGCACTTTCCCAAACCAATTTCCCTTGTAATTGGACAACTTTAATTGGTTTCTTCGGTGGGTTAATATACTACCGAGTTGCTGAGGATTTAATACAAAAAGAAAACAAAAAGGATGGAACTGAGTAAAGATAGTATTTGTTGGAAAATTGGATGTAGTCCAATTGACTATTGGGAAAATCAACCAATATATGACGCATTATTTGAAATATACATAAAAAAAGAAAACAAAGATGAAAACATATGATTTTATTAAACAGGCAATTGGTACTTATGTTATCATAAATGGTTCACGTGATTTATCAATGTGTGGAGAATTCCGAAAATTGATACAGAACAAAACTGAATTAAAATTACTTAAATTAACCAAAGGTGGAAATGCATATGTTCAAGATGAACAAACGGGAGAATACTATTCAGTACCACCAACAAATATAGAACAAGTATGAAAACTGAAAGATTGGATCAATTATTTGAAATGGGATTGAGATTCAATGGTGAATCTTACGTTGGTATAACCGATGGAATGAAAGACATAAATTTCCATCACACGGAGATTCTATGTGATTCAGATTCTCAATGGGAAAGACGTATCATTAGTGTAACCGAAGAAATAAAAAGACGAAAAAATTTAACAAAACTTTAACACTTGGACGTTGGTATATCCAATATTAAATCGTATATTTACATTGTTAATGAGTGAGAGTTAAACCTTAAAACTAAAGATTATGTTAAGAATTGGAAAAGCGGATTTATATTTTACATTATGGAATGTTCGTAGTGATAAGAATTACAGTACTGATATAAATGGCAATCACTATTTATCAGCAGTGTACACTCACTATGATTACATTCAGAATTTATCAATGACCGAATCAAAGGCAATAGAAAAGGCAAAGGGATTCGGTGTAACTGAATTAACTCCTGATGAAGATTTAAGAGGGAGAAGAAGTTCTTGGGTAAAAACCAAAACTTTTGATGAACCAGTTGTTGAGAACGTATTTACGTTCGGTAAGTATAGTGGTGGATTGTTCATTGAGAACGTTGATGTAAGTTACTGTAAATGGTACTATGACAACAATAGTTTCGTATCAAGTGATTCTAAGGAAACAATGAAAAACAGAATCGTTGAGTTGGATCCAGATGAATATTGTATTTACGAGGGTGAATTGGAAACCTTAGATTATGTTGAAATGATGAAACAAATCGAGGTGAAAAATGAGTTCATTAAAAAGAACGGATTCATTGATGTGTTCGTTTCAAAGAATGTTGATGACCACCACAGATTATTCGCTGAGGGATTGAATTTCTTATTCGAAACAATCAAGGAAAATTGGTATCAATCTTGGGCATACTACTTACCAGTTTTTGATGGAAAGGCAAAAAGAATCAAGAATAAGATGGTGAGATTCTATGTTGGAGTAACACCAAACATTGATGGTGAATGGAACGTAACCAAGATGGAAATAATCAAAAAATAAACCAGGAAAAGTTTGGTAGAACCAAATAAATTCCGTATATTAGATGTATAATTAAAAGAGAGATAATAAAACCTAAAAGTAAGAATTATGAAAAGAAATGAATTTGTTAAAGATGAAGTTTACAAAGTAGAACAGCGAGGAAGTTCCCTTGTATTAATCAACTCAGGAGGAGACTCCGTTGGTACAATGGGATTAAGTTCTTCAAATCGAAAAGCGGCTCTAAAGGAAAAGAAAGCATTCCAATCCTTTTTACAAAACGATGGCACAAAAATACTTAGAAAAGTGAGTATGGATGTGTACAATTCCATCGTCTCACCACTTCATACCGAAAAGGGAGAAGTTCAAAGTGAGGACATCACTTCACACCAAGCCGTGACTGATTTTATCCACAAAGAATCCATCAAACTGAAACCAAGTAATTTGGTGATGAAGGATTTGAAATGGAAATTCCTCGTTCGTTCAGCGGTACGGGCCAAGAACATTATGATGACCGGTCCAACCGGTTGTGGTAAAACTATGGCCGCTAAAGCACTAACTAAGGCATTAGATAGACCAGATTTCTACTTTAACTTGGGAGCAACACAAGACCCAAGAGCAACCTTAATCGGTAACACCCAATTTAGTAAAGAAAAAGGAACATTTTTCGCTGAATCCGCTTTCGTTACCGCAATTCAAACCCCAAACGCCGATATCCTTTTGGATGAACTTACAAGAGCTCACCCGGACGCATGGAACATCTTAATGAGTGTACTTGACCAAGGTCAAAGATATTTAAGATTAGATGAAAAAGAGGGTTCACCAATCATAAAGGTGGCAGAGGGAGTAACCTTTATCGCAACCGCAAACATCGGTAACGAATATACATCAACACGTGTATTGGACAGAGCAATCTTAGACAGATTTGTAACCATCGAAATGGATGTGTTAACAGATGAAGAAGAGTTTGGATTACTTAAAAATATGTATCCGAAAGTTGATGAATACGACCTTAAAGCTGTGGCTTCAATCGCACACAATACGAGAGAACAATGTAAATTAGATGACGGTAAGGTATCCGCAATGATTTCCACCAGAGCATCGGTTGAAATGGGTGGGTTACTTTATGATGATTTTACTTTAGAAGAAGCAGCTGAGATTTCAATCCTACCATTTTTCAGTAGTGATGGTGGTGTGGATTCAGAACAAACATATATTAAACAATTGATTCAACAATATCAAAAAGATAAGAACGAAAAAGGATTGTATGACGATTCAGAATCCGTTCTTGACGATGTAACTGAGATTCCACCTTTTTAATGGTGGATAATCAGTTCGTTTTTAGGTTTTTATTTTTCTCACGAAAGGGAGAGGTGGTTCTCTCCCTTTTATTTAAAACAATATAATGGAAGAAATGACAAAATCAAAAAGACAAGGTATCAAAAAAATCTTAGATTGGTTGGACACGTGTAACATTGAAGATGTAGATAAATTCAAATGGGATAATTATGTATTTCTCGGTGACATATACAAATCTAAGATGTTATTATATGGTCCAACTGTACAAGATAGATTAAACGAAATAAGACAATTATATTTAGAACGTAACAAAGATGAAAACAAAACAGGATGATTGGATGGAAAAATTAGTAGAAACCTACAAAGTTCCAGTAACCCCAAATAAGGGAAAACGAATATTGACTGAAAGACAGATTGAAATAATTAAGAAACGAAATTCATAAAAACAATTACGGTATTCATAGAGTTATTCATCCTTCCCTTGATTCATTAGTTCATATGAAACCTATACTTTACAGTTCTTGTAAATTATATACAAACTATCTATGTATATCGTAATTGTTTCTTTTTTTATATAAATTCTTTTCTTTTATAATCTAAAAGAGAAGTTTTTTTATATATATAATTGTATGGATATAACTAAAGAGATTTTAACGGTACACGTGCCAAAAGAATTAACAATATTTGATTGGTCTCGTGGAATAGGAAAGTCAGTAATCTTTCCTGAATTATTAGTAGGATGTGAAGAACTTTTATATAGTGACTTAGACAAGGTACATTGTATGAAAGTAATAACAAACGAATTTGACATAAACAAAGACCCAGTCGATTTCGTAGTACGTAGAAACGGTGTGAAAAAAACACTCCAAAGAATACTCGAATGGTCATTATCACAAGAAGAATATTTGATGTGTGCCAGAGTAGTGAAGTTACAAAACATAGTAAACACAAATGAAACGACCAACGATTAAATATAATGTAGAATATACATTTGCAGTAATATGTGATACAATTAAAGATTTTCAACATTGGAAACATAATCTTGGAATAACTGATTCTGTTTCTGATACAAACAGGAGCTTCATCAAGAATGAAATTAAATACATCGCCGTTGTTTCCGAACCAAGATTACAAGGGATTCGAATAGAGGGGGTGATTGAAACACAAAATTGTAGATTTAACAAAGAGTACCCAAAGATTATGAAAATGGTCCAGTACTCATTACACTAAGAAATTATGAAAATATTTGGTTACGAATTTATAGACTCAAAGAAATTGGATAAACTTATTTCCGACAATGTTGAACTCAAATCGGAAGTACGTACAATAAAAGAAGTCAATCATCAACTAAAAGTTGATTTAAAGACTGTCCAAATGTTATGGGATATCGAAAGTAATAACACACTAAATAATAGATAAGATGAATAAAAAAATCAAATGGGTAATAGGATTTATAATTGGAATAATATTACTATTGGTAATTTACCTCGTAGTAACTCAGAAAGAAAAGTACTTTGATAGAATCGAATTACCACAAACCACAATGGTTGTAAACAAGACACAATTAAACTATCTTGATTCAATCGTTTATGTAGGAATTTCAGAACTACACCTTACTCCAACTGTTATCGTATTACGAGAATTGACTGATAAGAATCAACCGACTGGTGATATTGAGGATTTAAAACTAATGGCATATATTCAAGGTAAAAATCATCAATACATTCTGAACATTCGTAAAATGAGTAGAGATAATTCATTGACTGTAATCTCACATGAATTGATACATTTGTTACAACGAGAGGAAGAAAGATTCATAGCCGTAGATGGTAAAATCATATTTCAGGATATCGAATACACCATTGAAAATATGCCTGATTACAAACAACGACCTTGGGAAGTAGAGGCGTATTCTAAACAATCTAAATTACGAAAGAAAATAGAGAAAGTTTTGTATCAAAGTAGAAAATAATTATATTTATATACTAACGATAACAAAAGAAAATGAAGAAATTAATTTATTTATTTATTTTTCTTTTTACTATAACTTCATATTCACAAACACTAAACCCACCATCCACAACGGTTGGAACTGGTCAAGGTGTAGAAAAAGGTACAACTGTGGTGGTAGAAACCTTAGATTTTAGTGATGGATGGGTTCTTTTAATGCAAGACAACTCAACATTGATAGTAAAAGATAAATTAAATGGAAATGGAATCATCACTTACGGAGATGTGGGTGACAATGTTCCGAAATCAAGTTTAGTAGAATTTACACAAGATGGTCCAGGTGGTACTCAAATTCCTTTTTGGAGAGAATCAACCGATGTGGATCCTATTGTAATTTTTGAAAAGTGTGTAGACCCAAGTAACATATCATTTGGAAGTCATATCACCGTTCAATCACCAACCGCACCAACAATTGCGATTACGTCTCCTGGAGATATCCTAACTTGTTCAATCTCAGAAATACTAATTTCGAGTACGGTAACAAGTGAAAACGGTTTAACGTATTTGTGGAGTACGGGTGAAACAACTCCAGAAATTACAGTTATGACCGCAGGTGTTTATAACGTAGTCGTTACTGATACTGGAAATAGTTGTCCAGTAAAATCAAACGATATTGTTGTAACAAGTGATGCAAATGTACCAATCGCAACGGATAGTGGTGATGAAGATATTTGTAGTGGTGATAATGTAACATTAACTGCATACGGTGGTTCAACTTACGAATGGAGTACGGGAGAAACAACCCAATCAATTTCAGTATCCCCTGATACAACAACGATATTTACTTATACAGTATTTGATGGTTCTTGTTCAGCAGATGGTGATGTTACCGTAACGGTATTTGATATCCCAATCGCAACAATAACACCGGATATGGAAATTTATCCTGGAGAAACACGTACAATCGTAGCAAGTGGTGGTTCATCATTTGTATGGAGTACGGGAGAAACAACCTCAGAAATAACAGTATCCCCAACAGAAACAACAACTTATTCAGTTACAGTTTCAAACGGTGGAAGTTGTTCATCTGAAACCTCAATGACAATTACAGTTATTGATCCTCCTATGGCAGTTGCCAACGCAGGAAATGATATCACGATGTTAGAGGGTGACAATGTTATATTGACATCAAACGGAACATCAAGTTCTACCTACTTATGGAGTACGGGAGAAACAACTCAATCAATTACAGTATCACCAACATCCGATACATTGTACACCGTAACGGTGACAGAATATGGTTCAAGTGATACCGATTCAGTAATTGTTCGTGTGAATAAACAATAAAATAGTATTATATTTCATGTATAGATAAACCCCTCAATTTGGGGTTTATTGTACATCGAAACATAATGAAAATAAGTTATAATGAAGAAATTATTATTAGTATTTTTACTGATATTTTCCTCTACACTATATTCTCAGATTTCTAATTTCAGATTACAAAAAATCAGTAGAATTATAGACAGAGGTACAAACGATGTAATTTTCGATGTAGGTGGTTTTGACTTTTATGGTCAACCACGATTACAAGGTAGAGCACTTGATATCGGAGCAGCAGAATACCAAGACCCAACAATTCGTGTAATATTTCCCAAGGCTGGTGAAAATGTTACAATCGAACGTGGTATGAGTGTAGAACTCGTTGGTAGTGGTGGTACTGATTTCCTTTGGAACAATGGTGAAACCACACGGAAAATCACAGTTTCCCCAACAAACACAACAACTTATAATCTTACCGTTACCGAGTTTGAAACAGTTTCGACTACTCAAATCCGAGTAACCGTAATTGATACACCATCATTAGATGCACCAATCGCCAATATCGGTAGTGATTTCACGATTTGTAAGAATGAAACAATCACACTAACAACAAACGGATTACCAACTTACACATATCTTTGGAGTACTGGTGAAACAACACAATCGATTACAGTATCACCGAGTTCATCACAAAAATATTCAGTTACCGTAACAAATGGAACGTTATCAGATAATGATGAAATTATAATTTATGTAAATAATTGTAATTAAATTTGGTAAATTGGATAAATAATCGTATATTAGAGAAAATGAAAAAAGAATGGAAGAATTAGCAATATTTGGAATAATGATGATATTTTTAATATCAATTATATTACAACATATATCCAATTGGTTTGTACGATTGAGTAAAGACGTAGGAAACGAGAGTTTGATTGTATTGGCAATTGTAATAAATATATTTTCCTTACTAATCTTATATGTAGGAGTCTCCCAATCAATAAAATTATTTTAATTATGAACGGTGAAAAAACATTGAGTAGAGCAGAACAGGGAATTGATGATTTGTCAATTCTTCTAAACATTTCTTCGGAAGAAGTAGTGGAATATTTGTATGATGGATTTTTGTTGAACACGATGAATCCAACACCTGAACAATTAGATATGTTCAATGAATTAGAAAACACATTTAAAGGATTTTAATATGGATCAATCGGAACAAAAGGATATTTTCATCAAACGTCTTATCCAACAAAAACTTGGTATAGAAATCGATGACTATTTTATTCAAGGAATTACACACGATGGTGACATCACGTATATCGATGTGAATGTAGTTGTTCCAACACATCCTGACGGTATCGAAATAAAATGGAGTTTTACAAAAAACGACAAAAACAAGTAAATACCGACTGTTCGGTATGGAAATAAATAAGGAAAATGGGTAGAAAACTAATGGTTTTCATTGATTTTCTATACTTATATTTGAACGAATTGTTCCCAAACTGAATCACCGTATAATTATATATAGATGGACACTAAAACATTAGAATTATTAATACGAGAATCAGAAAAGGAAATCCGTAATTGTCAAGAACTGAAAGTTAAATATGATGGGAATTTAGAACTTACTCATATGTACACCTTAAAGATTTTACATTACGAATTTATGATATGTAGGTTACGTAGACATTTAGAAAAAGAAATTACACCTCACGTATGGTGTACACCAAATATCAAAAATGAAGAATAGGATGAAGCGAAATCGGGAAGCAAAGGAAAGAATGGTAAAGGACAATGGTTCGGTTATCTATCGAAGAAACACACAAGTTGGTCAACTATATAATGACTACCAAGTACATATGTATGAGAAGAAATCAAATATGTACCAATTACAATAAATACCACCAAAATAAGTTATGATAAAAGTTTACATTGCATCTCCATACACCGTGGGTGATCCAGCCGTGAATGTCAAACGTCAAATAGACGTTACTGATATCCTACTAAATCACGGATTCTCACCATACACACCGTTATATTCTCATTTTCAACATATGGTTCACCCACGGTCGTATGAGGATTGGATGAAACTCGACCTCGATTGGATAGATGTGTGTGATTGTTTATTACGATTGGATGGGGAATCCCCCGGAGCAGACACAGAAACAGAATACGCTGAATCCATAGGATTACTCATTTTTTACAGTATAGAAGAATTAGTTAAATTTTATAAAAAAGTAGAAGAATTATGAGTAGACTCGAAGTAGAAGTGAAAACCGATAAGAAACACAAAGTATCAACCGATGACAAAGAGTACATTATCAAAAAAATAATGGAAATCAAAAACCGAGTAGGGATAAATGTAAATATCGTATTTTCATAAACACCCTTACTTTGTTACAATAAAACACAATAACAACCCTTACTTTATTACAAACATTTAAAAATAGTTATATTATGAATAAGCCTAACAGAAAAGAATTTGTAGAAGAAAAGAAAATTGATGGTAAAGTATTCAGTACCGTGAATGAGGATAAATATCAACATCAAATCCGGAAGTGGGAACAATATCAAAGAACGTTATTACATCACCCAGGATGATACCAGTAAATTTCAACTCACTCTTAGAACATATTAAATCGTCTGGAAATCACCACCCAAAATGTAAAGGATATTATACACCCGATCCCGGACACGGTTGGGGTGATGATGGTGGATGTGAGTACGAATCTGAATTAGAGTGTTCGGAATGTAAATACAACGGAAACTCATACGGACGAAAGGATCCAGAGGCAAAATGTAATCAAATAAAATAATAAGTTATGGCAGACCCAAATATAGGAGTCACTCATGTAAAAATCAATTACACGTTTGATGAAGCAATTGAGTATATGAAGATGCTCGACAAATTACCAACAACCCAACCAATCAGTTGGAAATATTCCAATAGTGGTAAATCAGTAACAATTGGATATACCGGTGTATAAGATATTATTATTCATATTATTTACAAATTTTGTATTTTCACAAGATTTACAAGTAAATGATATTTTGAATAAACCACTCACGGAACTTACCCAAAGATTTGAGAGTAGAAAGTACGAGGTGAAATACGACACAGTATATCCACCGTTCCGAATTAAATTTACACACCAAGATATTTATTACACAATATTTTTTAGTGGTATGTTTAAAGGAATAAAGACGTGTAAACGAGTTATAGTAACACCCCAAGAAAACTATGATTGTTGTGGAACAATACTCCACCACTTAAATACACGATATTCATATGTGGGAAATGAATTGTGGGAACGAGGGGATATTGAAATAAGAATATATTATCCACGTGGGGGACATATCGTAGATGGTATGTTTTTCGAATGGACATTAAAATAAAATAAGTTATGGCAAAACCAATAGTATTATTAGGAGTACCAAGTGATCAACCACGAGAATCAATGGAAGAATTACAAGAAAATATGAGAAGGAAATTATCTGATTATCATATTTTAGTGTATATTCGTAGGGATTTAGAAATCAAAATGGAAATTTTCAACGATAAAGATTCACCAGAAATTACTATCCAAGAATTGAAAGAGTATATAAATAGAGAACTTCATATTGATTCAGAATGAGGGCAGTAACATATGCTGATGTGAATCCACCAATTATTTTAGATACAGTAAATCCCGGAAGTGATGTAATTGTCGGTACAAATGAAGTAACAATTTCAAACGGTGGTGGTGATAGTATCACATCATCCGAACTTATAAAGTTGAGGGATGACATAGGTGAATTAAAAAAAACAATATCATTACTGGTTGATTTCATTCGAGAGGAAATGTTAAAAGAAAACAAAAAATAAATGGAAAACGTAATATGGATAATGGGAATCGGTGGGGTTCTAATGATTTTGTTCAAAATATTTGTACGGGTGGATATCATCCATCCAGATGAAGAATCAAATGACCAACGAGCACACGATGTAACACAAGAAATTCTCAAAGACAAAGTATTGATAAAAACCCTTGAAGATTTACTCGATTCCAATAAGGAGATGAACAAACGGATTGACATCATTATGAAACAATTATCAGTACAAGGTACTATCAATACGTCAAGTACTAAATTATTTACAACATTGGTACTCGAACAAAAGAAACAAGATGATGCCATATTGGAATTACACAAAATTATTAAAGAATAAGTTTGGTAGTCTCAATTAAATTTCGTATATTAGTATCATAAATGATAAACTATGAGTAATGTGTACGAATACGGAAAGTGGGTTGAAACAGAAATCTTCCCGATTCTAAGAAAACAAAAAGGATTTGAGGATTTAACCCAAGTTCACGAGGAATACTCCAGAATTGATGGAGTGATATTCAATAATTTAAAAGTTACACCTGTACAAATAAAGGCAATATCACCGAGAGTATTGTATCAAGATATTTCTATTAAGAAATCACAATTTGACGTTTACAAACAAATCGCCGAGAAAAACGGTGAGTATGTAGGAATATTAATTTCAAGTATATACAATCCCAAGTATAATTTAGATTACCGAGTTTATAGATTTAGATTCAGTAATATAAAATACTCAATTGGTAATTTCTCACAATGGGATTCAACTCCTACTGTATTTATCAAACTTTCAAACATGGAAGAACTTGACATACTTCCAGAGGATTTCCAAAGAGAGATGGAAATACGACACAATAAATACGTTGTATCAAATATTGGTGAAAAATGGAAACATTTGTACAAAAACAAATTCTAACAGATGGACATAAATGACGTAGAAAATCGAATCACGGAAAATTCAGTGCAATCAACTGATAATTTCAATCGTATAAATAAATTAGAACAATCATATTTCACCTCTGGTCCTGGGATTATCATAACTGATAATAGAAAAATGGGCATGGATACGATTGATATTTCAATTGACCCATCATATCAGACAGCAACTCCACGTGTTGATATGTTGGAATCACAAGTTATAGAATTGCAAAAAATGAATAAGGTTCTATTGGAATTTGCCAGAGAACACCTTAATTATAATTCCAAGAAACCAAAGAAACAATCAGTAATCGGAAAGAATAGTAATATACATAAAACAGGAAAACGATTTAATTAAAAAAAGTTATGAAGAAAATTATTTTAACGGTACTAATGATAGTACTAACAACACTAAGTTACTCACAGGCAAGACTAAATAGTACTTATAAAGAAATCAAAACAGAGTTTGACAAACCTGGAAATGGATACAAAGAGGGAGTAATTGAGGGTAAAGAAATCCCATATATTCAGGTTCAATTAGAATCGAGTAGTGTTATGTATATATTTGATAAAGATGATTTATGTGGTCTTACATGGATACGACCTGTAAATACTAAATTGGTAAATAAATATGTAGAGAAATATAATAATAATTACGTATCCGTTTCAGATACAGAATGGAAAGCATATTTAGATGGTCATGTATCAAAGATAGAACTAATTACACTTGATGATGCTACTATATATTTTCAATGGTCAATCCCAGAATAATAACAAATAAATAATAATACCCAATGACAAAGACAATTTTTACAATTCTTGTATTCCTTATGATAACATTCGGATACTCACAAAACAGAATCGGTTCAACCGTAGGTGAAGTTAAAATAGAATTCTCACCTGAACGATATGATTTAAAGTATAATCTTCAAGGTGATATCCAATTCATACAAATTACACAACGGACGGCATCCACTTTATTCATCTTTGGAAAAGATGGTGTATGTACCGAATGTAGGATCACACCAACATCATCAGAATTTATGACGGAATATACTCACCTATTTTATAACAGATATATAAACAAAGGTCCGGGTCTTTGGTATGGTGAAGAGAATGGTATAAAATTCAGAGTTGAACATATTGATGATTCTTATTTCAATATAACGAAACGATAATAATACAACATAGTTTTTAGGTTGAAAAAAGTGGGAAAATCATTAGGTTTTCTCACTTTTTTTTCGTATATTAGTATCATAACAAATAGAAATGTACACATTAACAAAAACCCAACGAGCCGTGATAAGTATATTGGTGGTTGGAAACCATACCCCGTATTGGAAACGTTACAAACGGATTCTGAGTGAGGGAACATACGGTGAAGATGACCGAGTATTCCTGAACGAGGATAGAATTCGATATAAAGATGAAATTCTCAAAGGATTGGGTGATGTTCCAATTTCAGAATTAAAACCCGATGAAAGTATTGTTACAACCGAGTGGATTTCTGAATTATCCAAAGGTTTCAGTAAGAATGATTATATTATTGGAATGGATATGGCAAAGGATACTGACTACTCCACTTTTAAACGAGAATATTCAGGAACATGGGAACATTTAACATAACTTTAACATATGAGTTTTGGTAACCCCAATGTTTATTCGTATATTTACTATGTAATAAAAACGATAAGTTATGGTAGTATTAGATTATGAAAG
>Ga0256844_10000394_pt1 | contig 16843 bp, 15 predicted proteins | sample MusselsmetaG_FD_189100 | JGI IMG/M metagenome (GOLD analysis project Ga0256844, IMG submission 189100) | Mussel associated microbial communities from hydrothermal vent at the East Pacific Rise, Pacific Ocean - Mussels | ecosystem: Host-associated > Mollusca > Shell > Unclassified ... | reverse complement strand
AGAATTAAATTTGAAAAAAAAGACAAAAATATTTTCCCCGGTATGTATGCAAAAGTAACGATAGAAAAATAATAGAAGATGAGATGGCAGCAGCAGTCTATATTTATCTTTTATAAAATGGTACACTATTCATTATAATTATGAGGAGTGTGTCATGGAAGAGATTTATGATCTTATTATTATAGGTGGTGGGCCTGGTGGTATAGGCTCAGTTGTTGAGGCAAAAGTGCTTGGTTTGAAAAAAGTACTTATGATAGAAAAAACAGACAACCATTCCCACACTATTAGAAAATTTTACAAAGATCAGAAGAGAGTAGATAAAGATTGGCAAGGGCAAGAAGTTGAACTTGAGGGTAATGTAGAGTTTATTGATGGCACAAAAGAGAGCACATTGGATTATTTCGACAAGCTGCTGGATGATGAAATGATTGATTCTAAATTTAACTGTGCTGTGGAAAAAGTTGAAAAAGAGGACAAAACTTTTATTGTCTATTCTGGCTGTGGTACATTTAAATCAAAAAGTGTGATTGTGAGTATAGGTCGTATGGGCAAGCCGAACAAGCCGTCATATAAGATTCCAGCCTCTATTAAGACACAAGTAAATTTTAATTTAGACAGATGTGGAAATGGCGAGAAGATACTTATTGTGGGAGGAGGAGACTCTGCCATAGAGTATGCTTGTGAGCTCAGTGAAGCCAATGAGGTAACGTTAAATTATAGACGCGCAGAACTCACAAGACCCAATCCAACGAATCAAGAGATGATAGCAAAATACAGTGAAGATGAGGCCGTTAGATTAAAACTTGGTGTAGATATTGAGAGTCTTGATAATGAGCACGGAGAGATTAAAGTAGGCTTTTCGGACGGCATTGAACTGTACGATAGGATTATCTATGCCATAGGGGGCACAACACCAAAAGACTTTTTGAAGAGTTGCGGTATCACATTGGATGATGCAGGTGAACCTATATTTGATGAGAACTATGAGAGTGAAATGTCAGGGCTTTATATCGCAGGAGATATTGCATTTAAAAGTGGAGGAAGTATTGCTATTGCTTTGAACCATGGATATAGAATCGTTACACATATATTAAATAATATAAAATAATTTACAGTAGATATAAAGGAGAGAAGATGGCAAGCGTATTGGTACCATTGGCGGAAGGATTTGAGGAAGTTGAGGCGGTTGCTTTAATAGATGTAATGCGAAGAGGCGGTATAGAAGTTAGAGTCGTGTATTTGGAAGATGAAATACACGGAAGATTGGTTACAGGTGCCAATGGTATTACGGTGCAAGCCGATATGTCAATAAAAAATGTCATATCAGATGACTTTGATATGATGGTTTTACCAGGAGGCTGGGGCGGTACTTATGCGTTGGCAGAAAACAAGCGCGTATTGAACCTCGTAAAAGAGTTTAAGGACAATAAGATAATTGGGGCACTGTGTGCGGCACCCTTTGTGTTAAAAAAAGCAGGTGTGTTGGGTACCAGATATACAGCATACCCAGGAGCAGTTGATGAGATTGATCATCCTGGATATACGGCAGATGAAAAGGTAGTTGAAGATGGCAACGTCATGACATCTCAAGGGCCGGGAACAGCTGTTTGTTTTGGTCTTGCAATTGTAAAAAAATTAGTAGGAGAAGAGAGTATGAAATCCGTAAAAGAGGGCATGCTTTTGGACTACTGTAAATAAAGAATATATAGGTAATTATATTTATTAATATTAATTGTCTATATATGGGCTGTTACAAAGATAAATAACTTCGTCAAACATCTTTAAAATCTCCACCGTTTTCAATCCATTTTTACCTAACCTTTGCTATATTGATTTAAAGTAAGTACACAAAGGTTAGAAATGTCAGAAGAGCCAAAAGCGCAACCAAAATTTACCCATCTTCATCTTCATACGGAGTACTCTCTTTTAGATGGTGCAAATAAAATAAAGGCCTTGGCTGCAAAAGTAAAAGAACTTGGCATGACATCTGTTGCAATGACAGATCACGGAAATATGTTTGGGACAATAGACTTTTACAACACAATGAAAAAAGAGGGTATAAAGCCTATTATAGGCATGGAAGCATATCTGCACAACCAAGATGAAATTGGAGACAAGTCGGTTAAGCAGCGATTCCACTTGTGCCTCTATGCTAAAAATGATACTGGATATAAAAACCTTATGTATCTAAGTTCTCAGGCATACATTAAGGGATTTTATTACTATCCTAGAATCAATAAAAAAATACTTGCTGAACATTCAGAAGGTCTTGTTTGTACATCGGCATGCTTGCAAGGTGAAGTGAACTGGCACCTAAATCTTTCAGATAGAAATAAAAAGTTTGGTGCAGGTGGATACGAGAAAGCCAAAGAGGTGGCACTGGAGTACAAGGCAATATTTGGTGATGATTTTTACCTTGAGCTTATGCGTCATGGTATAGGGGACCAGTTTCGTATAGATAAGCAAATTTTACAACTCTCTCAGGAGACAGGCATTAAGGTTGTTGCTACAAACGATACGCACTACACCAACCCGAAAGATGCAGATGCACACGAGGCATTTATGTGTATAGCAATGAACAAACTTTATGATGATCCCAATAGATTAAGACATTCGGTACATGAATTTTTTGTTAAATCACCTGAGCAGATGGCAGCACTTTTTGCTGATATTCCTGAAGCCCTGGAGCATACGCAGGAGATTGCAGACAAGTGTAATCTTGAAATAAAGCTTGGGAATCCAACACCCCCTAATTTTAAGTTTGCTAGAGATCGTGCAGCTGCGATTAAGCTTGAACTTCCAGAATTAGAAAAAGAGTATTCACTGGAAAATGATATCACGCTTTTTACAGAGGAGTCTCGCAGAGGACTAGAGAAACGCTTAAAAATTGTACCTCAAGAGAAGCATACAGAATATCGCGAGAGACTACAGGTTGAGATTGATATTATCAATAACATGAAATTTCCTGGATATATGCTTATCGTATGGGATTTTGTGGATGCTGCAAAAAAGATGGGGATTCCAGTAGGGCCAGGGCGTGGCTCAGCAGCAGGATCTTTGGTGGCATATTCTCTGGAAATTACGGATATTGATCCTATGCCTTATGGTTTACTTTTTGAGCGATTTTTGAACCCGGAACGTATCTCCATGCCAGATATTGATATGGATTTTTGTCAGGCAAGGCGTCAGGAAATTCTTGATTATGTGGTAGAGAGGTATGGGCGCGTGAATGTGGCACAAATTATTACTTTCGGTAAGCTGCTTGCCAAAGGAGTGATACGAGATGTTGCACGTGTATTAGACATGCCATATTCCAGAGCAGATGCAATGGCAAAATTGATACCAGACGAATTGGGCATTGATTTGAAAGGTTCGTATGAAAAAGAACCAAAAATTAAAGCACTTTTAGAGAGTGACCCTCAGGCAAAGCGTACGTGGGAGTATGCTTTGGCACTCGAAGGACTCAATAGGAATGCAGGGACACATGCTGCAGGTGTTGTAATTAGTAATGAGCCTTTGTGGGAAAAAACACCACTTTTCAAGCCTACAGGACTAGATACTTTAGCAACACAGTACTCCGGAAAGTACGTGGAAGATGTTGACCTCATTAAGTTTGACTTTCTTGGACTCAAGACTCTTACGGTTATAGAAGAGGCGCTTAAACTTGTTGAGAAGCGACACGGCAAGCGTATTAATTTTGTCGAAGAAAATATTGAAGATCCTAAAGTCTATGAATATATAGGAACAGGAGATACACTGGGCTTGTTCCAGATTGAATCTTCGGGTATGAAAGATTTAGCGAAAAAGTTGAAGCCAAACGGATTCGAAGATGTCATCGCGATGCTAGCTCTCTATAGACCAGGACCTATGGAGTCTGGCATGCTAGATGACTTTGTGGAGCGTAAACATGGACGCCAAGAAATCACCTATGCATTTCCTGAACTTGAGCCCATACTCAAACCAACCTATGGGGTGATTGTTTACCAAGAACAAGTTATGCAGATTGTGCAAACTATTGGGGGCTTTAGCCTTGGTGGTGCGGACTTGGTGCGTAGAGCCATGGGCAAAAAGATCAAAGAAGAGATGGATAAGCTGAAGGGTGAGTTTGCCGAAGGGGCAAGCAAAAAAGGCTTTGATAGGGGTAAGGCAGAGAATCTGTTTGATCTTATTGTAAAATTTGCAGGGTATGGATTTAACAAATCACACTCAGCAGCTTATGCGATGATCACATTCTATACTTCCTATTTGAAATATTATTATCCTACAGAGTTCATGGCGGCTATTTTAACATTGGAAAAAAACAATACCGATAAGGTAGTGAAATATGTAGATGAACTTAAGGCAATGGGAATTGACTTGTTGCCGCCAGACATCAATAAGTCAGGGCTGGTATTTGAAGCTAGAAATATTGAGGGTAAAGAGGTTGTTATGTTCGGCATGGGTGCATTGAAAGGTGCGGGAGACATCGCTATTAATAGCATGCTTGAAGCAAGAGTTGAGGGTGAGTTTAAAGATCTCTCTGATTTTGTTTCGCGTATTGATTCGAGTAAAGTTAATAAAAGGGTCATTGAAACCCTTACAAAAGCAGGTGCATTTGACTGCTTTGGTTACAGCAGAAAAGCAATGCTTTCGCAGCTTGAAGAGATCATAGATATGGCGAAAAAAGCAGGTGTTGCAAAGAAGCAGGCAGTGAATTCTCTTTGGGGTGATGATGAAGAGATGACTTCGGTGACACTGGAGCTTACAGATATGCCAGAGTTTGAACCTATGGAGATATTGGAGATGGAAAAAGAGTCTCTTGGTTTCTATGTTTCTGGGCACCCCTTAGATAAATATAGAGAAACATTAAGTGAAATTAACTATACGCTGAGTTCCGAAATTGAAGATTTGGCTGATGGTTCGCAGGCAATGTTTATTGGAAAAATAGAAAATATTACAGAGAGAATTAGTAAGAAGGGTAATAAATTTGGTATCGCCAATATTATGGACCTTCACGGAAATATAGAGTTAATGTTGTTTGAAAATCGCCTTAAAGAGCTTGAGGAAGATTTTGATCTAACAAAGCCTATTGCTTTTAAGGTAAAAATTACAAAAGACGATAACTTTACGCGTATGAATATTCTTAAGATATCATCGATTAAAGAGGCTAAAAAAACAAAAGTAAATATTAAAAAAGAAGAAAAACATACACCAGAACCAGTGCAAAAACCATTGATTTTAGCACTCAGTCTTATGCCAGATGCAAAGATTGTAGAGGAACTCATGTGCCTAGTAGAGAGGCACCCTGGAAAACGCCCATTAGAGTTACACATAAAGTCTAAACTTGCAGATGTGGTGATAGAGTCAAAAATGAAAGTGAGCGACCTCATTATAGATGAAGCCAGAGAGCTTGGAATCTATATAGAAGAGACGCTTCAAGTGAATGCATAAACGATAGGTAGAAAATGAAACAGAGTGATGACGAGAGGGCCATGATGATGCTTGAAAAAGCAGTTTATCATGCAAAAGATTTACTAGAAGAGACCAAGCACTTTAATCCATTCAGTATGGTGATGACTGATACTGAAGAGATAGAGTTCTACGAGAACAAAGAGAAGGACACACTGCAGAGTTATGCACTTCTTGAAGAGGGTCTTAGGGTACGAATAAAGAAGGGTAACGTGAATATTTCAGTGCTTGCAGTAGATACAAAAATTCCAGATAAATTTGTTAAAGAAATTGCAATGGGAATACGTATTCATATAGAAGAGAAGAGTCAGATTGATAAAAAAATATCTGCTAAATATATTTACGTGCCTTATGAGTTATGTAGAGTGGGAGAGGGAGAGATGTTTGTTAAATTACATACGCCACATGCAGTTGGCTTTCCTGCTGAGTATATTGTTAAAGAGGGAGAATAGAGCTTCTCTCTAAAAAGGGAATGAAAGAGAGAAGCCAATTTGGGCCCTGGTAGTTAAGTGTATTGATAAGCTCAATACGGCCTAACAGTTGAACTATATTCTAAGGGAAAGGGGTAAGTCCAGAGCCTAGTATTTTTGTACGGTAATATTTAGTGCTGTTTTTGCTCAGTATTACCCCCTTCTGATTGATTTTCATCAGGTAAAATACCTTCTTCGTTAGAGCTATTTGTCTCTTCTTCAATTTTTATCTGTTCTCTTACTGCTTCGGCATCTAAGGCGATTTGGGTCACTGTAAAGCCTTTTGAATGATCCTGTAATGCATAAATTGGCAGACAGTTAATTGCAAGTATTGAAAAGAGCAATAGTGTTTTTTTTGTCATAATATATCCTTCCTGTTGTCGAGAGATAACTTAAGGATCTCCCTTTACATTTTGTCGTTACAAAAACAATTATAATCTAGATTTATTACCATAATATTACCTGCAGTGATTAATTATTTGTGTAATATAGAAACAAATAATTAAGATAAGTTTTTTACATTCATTCTTTAAATGGGTTGACTAAGTAAAAGTGATAAACTCTTATTACTTAACAAAGAATAATCAAAACATAAGGAATTTAAATGTCAAAATTACCAAAAATCATATGGTCAAAAATTGATGAAGCACCCGCTTTGGCAACATACTCATTATTACCAGTAGTGAACGCATTTACTAAAGCAGCAGGCGTAGAGGTTGTTACTTCTGATATCTCATTGGCAGGAAGGGTACTTTCTGCTATGGGTCTTGCAGAAGATGAGCTTTCTAAGCTTGGTGAGGTTGTTTTGCAACCAGATGGAAATATTATTAAACTTCCAAATGTATCTGCCTCAATCGGTCAGCTTAAAGAGTGCATAGCAGAGCTTCAAGGGCAAGGATTTGATATTCCGGATTTCCCAGAAAATCCAGAAACAGATGCAGAAAAAGCAATGAGAGCAAAATACAATGCATGTTTAGGTTCTGCGGTGAACCCAGTGCTAAGAGAAGGTAACTCTGACAGAAGAGCAGCAGTTGCCGTGAAGAGATTTGCTCAAAAAAATCCACATAGACTTAAGGCGTTCTCGGATAACTCTAAAACATATGTTACTCACATGGCTGGTGATGGTGATTTCTATGGAAACGAGCAATCAGTTACAATGAGCGGAGCACATGAAGTGACCATTGCATTAAACGGTAAAGAGTTGGGAACGATTGATGCGATGGATAAAGAGGTTCTGGATGGAACATATATGTCTGTTGCAAAACTTAAAACTTTTATTGCTAAATCAATAGCAGATGCAAAAGAAAATGGCGTATTGTGGTCTATTCACCTTAAAGCAACAATGATGAAAATTTCTGATCCTATTATGTTTGGATATGCATTTACAGTATTTTTCCAAGAAGTATTTGATAAGTATGCAAGCGAATTTGCAGAGCTAGGTATTAAACCGAATCAAGGTATGTCTGACCTGGAGAGAAAGATATCTGGTCATGCAAAAGAGGCTGAAATTAAAGCAGCATTTCAAGCGATAATCGAGTCAGATAGTCCAGAAATTGCTATGGTTGATTCAGACAAGGGAACAACAAACTTTAACGCTTCAAATGATGTGATTATTGATGCTTCTATGCCTGTAGTAGTAAGGGAAGGCGGTAAGCAGTGGAACAGAAGTGGTGCAGCGGTTGAATGTGTAGCTGTTATTCCTGATTCTACTTATGCACTCTTCCATGAAGAGATGGTGGCAGACTGTGTGAAAAATGGTCAGTATGATGTTTCAACAATGGGTTCAATGGCAAATGTAGGTCTCATGGCTCAAAAAGCAGAAGAGTATGGTTCTCACCCAACAACATTTGAACTGGCTGAAGCTGGTACAGTGACAGTCACTGCTGAAGATGGCACAGAGCTTATGAGCTTCGAGTGTGAAGCTGGTGATATCTGGAGAATGAGTAGAGCAAAAGATATTCCTATTAAAGACTGGATAAGACTAGCAGTTGAAAGAGGGCAGATTGAAAAAGTACCAGTTATTTTCTGGTTAGATAAAAACAGAGCACATGATGCTCAAATGATTGAAAAGGTTAACATGTATCTTGCAGATCTTAATACGAATGGCCTAGACATTCAAATTATGGACGTAACAGCTGCAACAAGATTTACAAATGCAAGAGTAAGAAAAGGTGAAAATACTATCGCAGTAACAGGGAATGTTCTTAGAGACCACCTGACTGATATGTATCCAATCCTAGAACTCGGAACATCTGCAAAAATGCTCTCTATCGTGCCATTGCTTGCAGGTGGTGGATTGTATGAGACAGGAGCGGGCGGTTCAGCACCTAAGCATGTTGATCAGTTTCTTGCGGAGGGTCACTTAAGATGGGACTCATTGGGAGAGTTTTTGGCATTGGCAGAATCATTAAGATTTATTGGCCAGAAGCACTCAGATGCTAAACTTCAAGCACTTACAGAAGCACTAGATGTAGCAAATGATGGTTACCTTGATAACAATAAGGCACCATCAAGAAAATGTGGTGAGCCAGACAATAAAGCATCACATTTCTTTGTCGCTCAATATTGGGCAGATGCACTTGCTAAAGGTGACAACAAAGAGCTTGCTGAGAAATTTGCACCTGTTGCTGCCGCACTGAAAGAGAATGAGTCAAAAATTATAGATGAGTTGCTTGCTATGGAAGGCAAGGCTCAAGATATCGGTGGTTATTTTCATCCAGATGATGCAAAAGCAGAAGCTGCGATGAGACCATCAGCAACTTTAAATAGTATTATAAACGCTATTTAACTACTAGTGCAAAATGGATTACTCCGTTTTGCGTACTCACATGGATAAAACTACAAGCCTTGCAATGCATAATTGATAACGAAAATTATGATTTATGTTTTGCCTAGGTATCCATGATTTTATTTTAAAGGATTTGAATGTTTAAAGGAAAAAAAGTATCTATCATAGGTGCAGGAAATGTTGGAGCAACGGTTGCATATTCACTCGCTATGAAGGGTGTATGTCATGAAATTGTGCTTAGAGATAGGAATATAGATGTAGCAAAAGGCAAAGCGCTTGATATGAGCCAGGCGGCCAATGCGGCAAGAATGCATACGCTTGTAACAGTTGCTGAAGATGCTTCGGCTATGGCTGATTCAGATGTTGTTGTTATTACAGCAGGAAGTCCGCGGAAGCCAGGAATGAGTAGAGATGATCTATTGATGATTAATGCTGAAATCACTAAAGAAGTTGTTCAGGATGTGAAAAAGTATGCGCCAAATTCTGTCATTATTATGGTTTCAAATCCATTAGATGTAATGACTTATGTGGCATTGAAAGAATCAGGTTTTCCAAAAGAGAGAGTAGTTGGTATGGCCGGGATACTTGACAGTGCAAGAATGGCCCATTTTATACATGAAAAAATAGGTTATGGTGCAGGTCAAATTCGTGCTTCAGTTATGGGTGGACATGGCGATGAAATGGTGCCACTTCCAAAATTTTCAACCGTTGCAGGAGTACCTTTGACGGATGTACTTGACGAAGAAGAAATACTCGAGGTTGTCGAGCGTACTAAGCATGGTGGAGCAGAAATTGTTGGTTACTTGAAAACAGGTTCAGCATATTACGCACCGGCGAAATCAACCTCTATTATGGTGGAAGCTATTTTGAAAGACACAAAACAGATCCATCCTTGTGCTGTTTTCTTGGATGGACATTATGGACACAATGATGTTGTTTCGGGTGTACCTGTTGCACTTGGTGCCAATGGCGTAGAGAAGCTTTTTGAGATGACATTAAGTGAGGGGCAAAAAAGAAGGTTTGCTAAAAGTGTAGAATCAGTAAAAGATATGATACAGGTTCTAAGAGATAAGAATTTTTTTGATTAAAGGGGTATTGATGAGCTTTAGAATAGAAAAAGACACTATGGGAGAGATGAAGGTTCCTGCGGATAAGTATTGGGCTGCACAGACACAAAGATCGGTACAGAACTTCGAAATAGGTATTGAGAAGATGCCTATAGAGGTTGTTTATGGATTTGCAAATCTTAAAAAAGCATGTGCATTAGTGAACAATAGTCTAGGAAGACTTGAAGGTGAAAAAAGCACCGCGATTTCCAAAGCCTGTGAAACAGTTCTTGCGGGTGAGCTTGACGATAATTTTCCATTGGTTGTTTGGCAGACTGGTTCAGGTACGCAGTCAAACATGAATATGAATGAGGTCATTGCTAACAAAGCTACAGAAATTTTAGGTGGCGACTTTACAAAAGAGAATTTAGTGCATCCAAACGATGATGTCAACAAAGGACAAAGTTCAAACGATACCTATCCGACGGGCATGAGAATTGCTGAAGTGGTCGCAGTTACAGACAATCTCATTCCCTCTTTGGAACAGTTAAAGAATACGCTAGAGAAAAAGTCAAAAGCATTCATGGATATTGTCAAAATAGGCAGAACGCATTTACAAGATGCGACGCCATTGACTTTGGGCCAAGAATTAAGCGGCTATGTCGCCATGTTGGAGACAAACTTGAAGCAGATACAAGATGCATTGGTATACTGTAGAGAGATTGCTATTGGTGGTACGGCAGTAGGAACAGGACTAAACTCGCATCCTGATTTTTCAAAAGATGTGGCCACGCAACTGAATACATTCATGAGTAAAAATTATGGTTTTGTTTCTCAGCCAAATAAGTTTCATGCCCTCACTGGCCATGATGCAGAAGTGGTACTTTCGGGTGCACTAAAAGCATTGGCTGCTAACCTTATGAAGATTGCTAATGATGTGAGATGGCTTGCATCTGGTCCTCGATGTGGTTTGGGTGAAATAGAGATCCCTGCAAATGAGCCTGGGTCATCAATTATGCCAGGTAAAGTAAATCCAACACAAGCAGAAGCATTGACAATGGTTGCCGTACAGGTAATGGGAAATGACGCTGCAATTGGTTTTGCTGCATCACAAGGTAATTTTGAGTTGAATGTTTTTAAGCCAGTGATTGCATATAATATATTGCAATCTACAAGATTGTTGGCAGATTCTATGAGAAGTTTTGACGTGAATTGTGCAGCAGGACTTGAGCCAATTCGTGACAATATTGATAGATTTTTAAATGACTCACTTATGTTGGTGACAGCACTTAATCCGCATATTGGTTATGAGAATGCTGCTAAGATAGCAAAAACAGCACATGCAAACGGTACAACACTGAAAGAAGAAGCGATTGCTTTAGGTTTTTTAAGTGCCGAAGAGTTTGATAAATATGTCAAACCAGAAGATATGATTTCGCCTAAGGCGTAAGAAAAATTCCCCAATTTAGCACAATAGCACTTAATTTTTTTGCTATTGTGTAAATATTTACCACTTTATTGAAATCCCTATTTATAATAATCAAATTAACCATATATTATCTTCTGTAGGCGTATAATATGTGAACTAAATCGTAAAAGGAGTGCACATGAACATTCATGAGTATCAAGCGAAACAAATATTCCAAAAGTATGGTGTTCCGACACCCAGAGGTATTATTGCCAATACCCCTGATCAGGCAGTTGCAAACGCGGGTGAACTTGGCGGAAGTGTTTGGGTTGTAAAAGCTCAAATACATGCTGGAGGTAGAGGACTAGGGGGCGGTGTTAAACTGGCTAAGTCTAAAGAAGAAGTAAGAGATCTTGCGACTGAAATCTTAGGTATGACACTGGTAACGCATCAAACAGGGCCTGAGGGAAAACTTGTCCAAAAGGTCTATATTGAGGAAGGTGCAGATATCAAAGATGAGCTTTATTTATCTGTTGTGCTTGACCGTGCTGCGGAGATGCCAATTATTATGGCTTCTACCGAAGGAGGCATGGACATTGAAACAGTTGCTGAAAAAACACCAGAGAAAATTATTAAAATCGCAGTAGACCCTGCGTTTGGTTTTCAAGGTTTTCATGGCAGAGAGCTTGTATTTGGTCTAGGCATTACAGAGAAGGAAGAGCAGAAGAAGATGATCTCTTTTGCAAAGAAACTCTATGCACTCTACATGGATACGGATGCAGAGATGATTGAAATTAATCCACTCATTAAAACAGGGTCAGGCGACTTTGTTGCGCTTGATGGAAAAATGGGATTTGATGATTCTGCTCTTGGCCGTCATCCTGATATTGAAGATATGAGAGATATTACGGAAGAAGATCCAGATGAAAGAGAAGCTTCGCAGTATGGACTTTCTTATATTGCCCTTGATGGTGAAATTGGATGCATGGTTAACGGTGCAGGACTTGCAATGGGTACGATGGATACAATTAACTATATGGGTGGAACACCTGCAAATTTCCTCGATGTGGGTGGCTCAGCAAATGCAGAAACAGTCGCGAAAGGGTTTGAGATCATTCTTAAAAACCCAAACGTAAAAGCTATTTTTGTTAATATTTTTGGCGGAATTGTAAGATGTGATAGGATCGCAAATGGTATTATTGAAGCGACTAAGCTTACGGATGTACATGTGCCTGTTGTCGTAAGACTTGATGGTACAAATGCACCAGAAGCAGCAGAGATTTTAAGTAAGGCAAATATTGACAACCTTATCGTCGCAACAGACTTAGGTGACGGTGCAGCAAAGGCTGTAGCCGCAGCAAAGGGAGATAAATAATGAGTATTTTAGTCAATAAAGACACAAAAGTAATTGTGCAAGGATTTACGGGTGGAGAAGGTACTTTTCACGCGGAGCAATGTATGGAATATGGTACAAAAATTGTAGGAGGCGTCACACCAGGAAAAGGTGGCCAAACACATTTAGGTAAGCCTGTCTTTAATACAGTGAAAGAGGCTGTAAAGGCCACAGGTGCAACAGTATCTATGGTTTTTGTTCCGCCGGCATTCGTGAGTGATGCCGTAATGGAGGCTGCGCAAGCCGGTATTGAGTTAGCTGTTATCATTACAGAAGGTGCACCAGTGCGAGATATGCAGGCCGCAAAAGCATGTGCAACGAAAAATGGAATGATGACTATTGGGCCAAATTGTCCAGGGATCATTACTTCAGATGAGTGTAAAATTGGTATATTGCCGGGTATGATTTTCAAAAAAGGAAAAGTTGGACTTATATCTAAGTCGGGAACACTTACATATGAAGGTGCAAACCAAGTAGTTAAAGAGGGTTATGGAATCTCAACTGCAGTAGGTATAGGAGGAGATCCAATTATTGGACTCTCATACAAGCAGCTTCTTCAAATGTTTCAAGAAGACCCTGAAACAGAAGCAATTGTAATGATTGGAGAAATTGGTGGTGATCTAGAAATACAAGCAGCAGCTTTCATTAAAGAAAATATTACGAAACCTGTGGTTGCATTTATTGCAGGACAGTCAGCACCTCCAGGAAAAAGAATGGGGCACGCTGGTGCCATTATATCTGGTAGTGCAGGTACTGCCAAAGAAAAAATGGATGCACTCGAAGCAGTGGGTGTAAAAGTAGTTGTAAGTCCAGCTGAAATTGGAAAAGCCGTAAAAGAAGTACTCTCTTAATATTCTACAGCAGCACAAGCCTTTGTGCTGCACTCTTTCTACACACATACTTACTATAGTTACTATAAAAAGGAACAGCCATGAAAAAAACATTTCAAATAGCCAATGTAAAATGTGGAGGATGTGCAGCGACACTTAAGAGCAAACTGCTAGAAAAATTTGGTGAAATTGAAGTTAATTTAGACAAAGAACCAAGGGAAATCACACTTAATATAGATAAAAATAAGATAGATGATTTAGCCTTAGCACTTAAAAAATTAGGATACCCGTTTGCAGACGAGGAGTTGGGATTTGTGGACAGCACGTCTACAAAAGCAAAAAGCTTTGTCTCCTGCGCGATAGGAAAAATGAATTAAAAAAACCCTTGCTTCAAATAGTAACAACCCCTCTTATGCTGAAAATAATTACACCTTATTCATACCGTCCTTATATAAAGTAAGTTATCCTAATTTTAGTGATATAACAAAATTCACGTAATTTTTAAAACAAAAAAAGGGGAAAATATGGCAGCAATGGTAGCTCCTGAGAATACTCCAGTATGGGTAGATACGGCTAGATGTAAAGCATGCGATATCTGTGTGGACGCTTGTCCAGCAGGCGTACTTTCAATGAAACAAGAACCAACTTCAACTTTAGGTGCAATGATTAGCGTTGTGCATCCTGAAGCATGTATAGGATGTAATGAGTGTGAACTTACATGTCCTGATTTTGCTATTTATGTAGCAGAAAAGAAAGAGTTTAAATTTGCAAAACTTACAGATGCTTCAAAAGCAAGACAAGAAGCAATTGCAAACAATGGGTATAGATTACCAGTAGACTACAAGGAGGCCAACTAATGTCAACAAGAGAAGTAATATCAAGCGGAAATGACTTGTCAGCAAAAGCGGCAATCGATGCAGGATGTATGTTTTTTGGAGGATATCCACTTACACCATCAAGCGAAGTAATGCATACAATTTCTGACCTTTTGCCAAAAATAGGTGGAACAGCTATTCAAATGGAAGATGAGATTGCAGGCGTCGCAGCTGCTATTGGTGCAGGTATGGCAGGCGTAAGAACGCTTACGGCAACTTCAGGGCCGGGTATCTCACTTAAAGCAGAAAACCTAGGACTTGCGCAAATGTGTGAAGTGCCATTGGTTGTTATAAATGTTATGAGGGGTGGGCCATCAACGGGTCTTCCAACACGTGTCTCTCAAGGAGATGTTGCGCAAGCAAAAAATCCATCACACGGGGATTACAAATCCATCACACTTTGTGCAGGTAATTTAGCAGAGTGCTATACAGAAACCGTAAGAGCATTTAACCTTGCCGACAGATTCATGCAGCCAGTATTTGTGTTACTCGATGAAACAATTGGTCATATGCATGCTAAAGCTGAGATTCCAACAGCGGAAGCAGTCAAAGCGGGAATTGTACCTAGAAAAACATTTGATGGAAAGCCAGAAGATTATAGGCCATATGGTGTTGAACAAGATCAGCCAGCAGTACTTAATCCAATGTATACAGGGTACAGATACCACTATACAGGCCTTCATCATGATGCAATGGGCTTCCCAACGGAAGAGATAGAGACATGTAGAAAACTCATTGACAGACTTTTTCAAAAAGTTGAAAAATACACAGATGAGATTGAGCTTAACGAAGAGTATATGGTTGATGATGCAGAAATTCTTATCATTGGTTATGGTTCAGCTTCATTGGCAATTAAAGAGGCAGTAAACATGTTAAGAGCAGAGGGTGTTAAGGTGGGTATGTTTAGACCTATCACTTTATGGCCATCTCCAGAAGCAAGAATGCATGAGCTAGGAAAGAAGTTTAAAACTGTTCTTTCAGTTGAGCTTAACCAGGGTCAATACCTTGAAGAAGTACAAAGAAGTATGGGAAGATTGGATATCCACAAGTTGACTAAAACAAACGGACGTCCATTCTCGCCTGCAGATATTATTGAAAAAGTAAAGGGGCTATGATATGGCATTTAATTACGACAATTATTTAAGAGTAGAAAAGATGCCAACACTTTGGTGTTGGGGATGTGGCGATGGTGTAATACTTAAAGCATTCATCCGTGCTGTGACAAAGCTCGGATGGGAAAAAGATGATGTATGTGTTGTCTCTGGAATTGGATGCTCGGGAAGATTCTCTTCTTATGTTGATTTTAATACAGTACATACAACACATGGCAGAACAGTTGCTTTTGCAACAGGTATAAAACTTGCTAACCCAGAAAAACATGTAGTATGTGTTGCTGGAGATGGCGATGCACTTGCAATTGGAGGCAACCATACAATTCATGGATGTAGAAGAAATATTGATATTACTTTGATTATTATTCAAAACTTTATTTATGGTTTGACTAACTCTCAAACTTCTCCTACAACGCCTAAAGGTATGTGGACTGTGTCTCAAAAAGCGGGAAATATTGATCCGACATTTGATGGATGTAAATTGGCTGAAGCAGCAGGAGCATCATTTGTGGGAAGAGAGAATGTAACAGCACCCAAAAAGCTTGAAAAACTTCTATGGCAAGCAATGGAGCACAAAGGTTTTTCATATGTTGAAGCACTCTCTAACTGCCACATTAACCTTGGTAGAAAAAATAAAATGAACTCGGCGATGGCTAACCTTGATTGGATTGATAGTATTACTGTTTCTAAAAAGAAATATGATGTAATGAGCAAAGAGGAGCAACTAAATTTGCTTCCAACGGGTATCTTAAAACAAGATTCTGAGGCAGATGAGTACTGTGATATGTATGCAGAAATTCAAAAAGTACATCAAGGTAAGAGAGATAAAATTACCCAAGATGACTTTGAGAAAAAAATATAAGGAGAATAGCTATGAGTAAAATTGTAATGAGATTTACCGGTGTTGGTGGTCAAGGTGTTCTTCTTGCTGGTGAGATTTTTGCAGCTGCAAAAATAGCCACTGGCGGATATGGTATAAAAACTGCAACCTACACATCACAAGTACGTGGTGGTGCAACAGTGGTTGACATTCAACTTGACGAAAAAGAGATTTTTTACCCGTATGCAATTGATGGTGAAATTGACTTTATGCTCTCTGTAGCAGATGTAAGTTACCAGCAATTCAAAGGTGGGGTACGTGAAGGCGGCACAATTGTAATTGAGCCAAATCTTGTACATCCAACAGATGAAGATAGAAAAAAATGGAATATCGTAGAGATAGCTATCATTACTATCGCAAAAGAAGAGGTTGGTAATGTTATTACGCAATCTGTTGTTGCACTTGCTATCGCAAACACATACGCAAAAGCAATTGATGAAAAAGTATTGATCGATACTATGCTTTCTAAAGTACCTGCTAAGGTGCATGATGTGAATAAAGTAGCATATGGTTTAGGAAAGAAATACGCACTAGAATCAATGAAGTAATCTTTCTTCTTGTTTCACTGCACCTTTGGGGGAATTTGTTCGGTC
>Ga0256844_10000393_pt1 | contig 16846 bp, 6 predicted proteins | sample MusselsmetaG_FD_189100 | JGI IMG/M metagenome (GOLD analysis project Ga0256844, IMG submission 189100) | Mussel associated microbial communities from hydrothermal vent at the East Pacific Rise, Pacific Ocean - Mussels | ecosystem: Host-associated > Mollusca > Shell > Unclassified ... | reverse complement strand
CAGACATCAATCTTCTAGATAAGCTTATATCATCAGGTGACTATGATATACTCTTTGCGGACAAGGACATCACTGTCTTTGACAGAACAAGCATTGATAAAAACAATGTTATAATTATTGATACTATTGGCTCAAGAGATGAGATAGACAGTATGATCAAGAAACATAGGGGCTAAAAATGGGGCTAAAAGTATTAATTGTTGACGATGATTTTATAAACAGAAAATTGTTGCAAACATTTTTAAAAAAACATCCTGATATTGTAGAGACAATTGAGGCAGAAAATGGGTCGGATGCACTCGATAAGATAAAGAAATATCCTGATATTAATTTCATCTTTCTTGACATTATGATGCCCGTCGTGGATGGTATAGAGTTTTTAAAAATCTTCAGATCCAATATGACCAATGCACATATTCCTATTGTAGTTTTATCTACGGATGATTCCAGGAAAACAGAAGTATTTGAAAATGGTGGAAATGACTTTTTAAGAAAACCCATCAAAGAAGATGATCTTTTAGGGAAGATAAACCAGTGGTCTTAACCACTTTTATCTAACTACCATGTTTAAATTACCAAGCAATACAAAACAAACTAATGGGTCTTCCATTAAGAGCATACTTGGTGGTGCCTCATACAGAATTATGGATGCTACCAATAGATGCTATATTATAGAAGTTGTTATTACAAAGCTGGATGGTTTTAGTCTTGTGGTGAGAGAACAAGAGAATGGGCACTATGCTATTGGCTACTCAAAAGATTTAAAAGCTTGGCATATTATCAAAGACGACACTATTGACAACTTAAGAAAATTAAATAAAAAGAAAGAAGTAAAAAAAGGACTAGAGATCAATCAATTGTGTCGTAAGATAAAAAGTAAAATGATTGCTCTCAGTAAAGAGAGTTTTGAAACTCCTCCAGTCAAGAAGTAAGCTAATCTACAAACACCTCTTTTAAAACATCTTCTATGTTTGATACACCTATAATTTTAATATTTTTTATGACCTCACTTGGCATCTCTTCCATATCTCGTTCATAATTTTTTTGAGGAATAAGTACTTTTGTTACACCCGCTTTGTACGCAGCAATTAGCTTCTCTTTAAGCCCACCTATGGGAAGTACTTTTCCTGTCAAAGTCACCTCTCCTGTCATAGCAATCTTGTTGTTTATTTTTCTGTCGCTAAGGATAGATGCAATGGCACTCACCATTGCTATGCCGGCACTAGGGCCGTCCTTTGGCGTTGCACCCTCTGGCACATGAATGTGGAGATCGTAGCGTCTATACACTTCACTGCTACCAACAGTGACCCCATCTTCCTTCTCTTTAAGGGAATAAGGTATCACCGACTGTGGTATTGCTAATTTTTTGCTGTCGATCAGTGTTTTCACAACAGAGTGTGCAATGCGCACAGACTCCTTCATTACATCACCAAGGCTGCCCGTAAGCTGAAAGGCCCCCTTGCCTTTTATTTTAATAGCTTCTACTGTCAGCACATCTCCCCCAACCGCAGTCCAAGCCAACCCATTGACTATTCCTACTCTTGGCTTACTATCAATTGTCGATATTTCAAATACTTTTTTATCTGCAAAGTTCTTTAAATTCTTTTTTGTAATTTCTATTTTATTGATACGCTTCTCTTCTAGTAATTTTTTAGCACTCTTTCTCATCAAAGAGGCAATTTTACGACGAAGATTCCTTACCCCTGCTTCTCTCGTATACTCATCTATTAGTATCTTTAATGCTTTGTCTGATATGGAGAACTCTCTCTGTTTCAAGGCATGCTTTTTTAGCTCTTGTGGTATCAAATATCTACGGGCAATTTCAAATTTCTCTTTTGGTGTGTACGAATTTAGACCAATAAACTCCATTCTATCCCTTAAGGGCGCGGGTATACGGCCAACATCATTGGCTGTAGCAATAAAAATTGCTTTACTCAAATCTATATTAAAATTTAAATAATAGTCCCTGTAATTACTATTTTGCTCTGGGTCCAATATTTCCAATAGTGCTGCAGTTGGATCTCCCCTCATGCTTCTGCCCACTTTATCTATTTCATCAAGCACAATCACGGGGTCCATACTTTTAGCTTCAATCAATCCCTGCACTACTCTACCAGGCATGGCACCCACATATGTTCTCCTGTGTCCTCTTAGCTCATTGACATCTTCTAGCCCGCCAAGAGCGATACGCACAAGTGGTCGACCTAATGCTGTGGCAATAGAGTTAGCCAAAGAAGTTTTACCTACTCCTGGAGGGCCCGCGAAACAGAGTATGACACCTTCAATATCATTTTTCTTTACACCTCTTAATGCTGCGAGTTCTCTCACGGAAAAGAATTCTACAATACGCTCTTTTGGCTTTTCTAATGAATAATGGTCCTTATCAAGTTCCTTCTCGACCTCTTTAACGCTAAGGCTCTTTTTACTTACTTTTGAAAAAGGTATTTCGAATACCCATTCTAAATAACTCTGCACTACTTGCGATTCAGCACTCTCTGGATGCATTCTAGCAAATCTATCTAGCTGCTTAGCTATTTCCTTATGGGTGTCTTCACTCATTTTAGATTTAAGTTTCTCTAGCTTTTCTCTGTAGTCAGCCACCTCTTCTTCACGTTGCGTATCCATACCAAGCTCTTGATGAATTTCTTTGAGTTGTTCTTTTAAAAAATATTCTTTATTGGTTTGCTCTATCTTGCTGTGCACTTTATTTCTAATCTCTTGTTGTACTTTTACTGATTCTATTTCGGCTGTAATAATATCAATAAGGCCAAGAAGTTTTTTCTCTACATTAGGCTCGATATAGAGAGAGTATGCCACCTCTTTATCTAACTTAATCATAGAAGAGACAAGATCGGAGATACGATTGGGCTCATCATTTTCATCTATTGTGCGCACCAAGTCCGCTGGAAAATGATTATTAATAGAAGAGAGTATTTTTATTTTGTCACGTAAGACATCCATTAGTGCATCTGTTTTCAGCTTGTCAAACACTTTTGGCTTAACAATATCTATCATTGCTCTATTGGTACTGCTCTTTTTTGTCGATTTAGTTATACTCGCTTTAGCGAGTCCTTGAAACAATATTTTGACTCTTCCATCTGGTATATGAACTTTTCTCATAATATTTCCAACCACACCAAACTGATAAATAGATTCGGCATCCCTACGCCCCTCTTTACCGGGTTTGGACGAGGTCACAAAAAGTAAAGAGTTGTTTTCCATAGCCTCAGTGGCAGCATCAATATCAATCTGCTCTGTTAAAAAAATGGGGCTAATCATAAATGGGTACAGAAATAGATTATCCTCAACAACGATGGGTAACTCTATAGGGAAATCATCATAATCACTCAGTTGCATTTGACTCCTTTGCGTGGCAAACATTTTCATTCAATTTAATCATAACCTTGAAATAGGAAGCAAGAGGGCATCTAGTCAAATATTTTACCCATAATGCCTTTTTCAGGAGGCTTTATATCTGTCATTTCGACGATAGATCCACTGTTCTTGTCTCTGTATATTTCTGCAGCTCTTTTTTTGCCTGTCCTGTCATACAGTGACGCTATGTTTTCATTTAAAAGATATTGCGCCATGTGAAGTCTAATAAGTATGCTGTTTACCAAAGGCGCATACGATGATTTTGAGTATTGCACAAGATAAGCATTAGCATTTTGAATACTGTCCATAATCAGTTTTTGATCTTTGTAGACATCTTTGATGCCAAGAAAAGATGCCTTCAGTTTCATAAACTCTGCATACTCTCTTCTTTTTCCATTAGGGAAAATCTTTGCATACTCATCAAAATAATAACGTGCCAAAAGATATTTCTCATTTTTCATATGCGCGTTGGCAAGCAAGAGACTTGCTGTTGCTATAAGTGGCGACCCTGTATGTTCGCTTTTGAGAGAAAGGTAATTTTCATCCGCCTTATCTATACTGTATTGTGCAATATTTTTATTTATATTTTGATACCAATAGAGTGCTGATTTGTTAAACTCAGAAGTTTCACTTTTTTTTGCACAGCCAACCAGTAAGAAAACTACAGACACAGCTAATAAAAAACTATTTTTTACTTTCATGATTCCGCCTTAGATTATATTACTCTTATCATATCTCAAAATATGTAAAATTCTTATTATAAAGTTATCAATATACACGCAAAGCACACCTATTTAATCTATAAATTTTATATATGCTTATGAATATATGTTATTTTAACAAGAAACTAACTATTTTGACAATTTTTTGACAATTTTTTTATAAGCTAGACTTATGATATACTTTTGATAAAGATATAAAACAAGGATTTTTATGTACCTCTTTAAGACTATTTTATTCAATATTCTAGTAATAATTGCTTTTTCTACCAATGCCAATGCTTGGTTTGATGATGAAACTTTCAACAATCATGAATGTGGGGAAATGAGTGACATGGATTGGTATGAGAGAGTTGATAGTGACACCAATGGTGCAAAAAGTGGAAATATGAGCGGAAGTGATAAAAAAGATATCTTTTATTTTGTCGCCACTGACTCAAAAACACTTGTATCCTTCAAAAAAAGAAGTGGTAATGTAGGTATTGATTTTTACAGTAAAGACTGCTCCTCCATCAACACAAGCTGGAAAAACACTAAATACCATACAGACCAGCATGGAAACTCCGACAGCAGTGACAGCTATGAGACATATTATTTGGATACCACACCTGGAGAAGTCTACTATATAAAAGTGCGCTCTAACGGTAGATATAATTTAGGACTAAGGTCCATCAATACTGTAGCTAAATATCAATATACTAAATTTAAAATGGTGAACCCTAAAGAGACAAGAAATATGCCTGGCGATTTCATTATTATTGGAAATGCCAGCCTGTGTCGTTTTGGAGAGAACAAAAAAGAACATCTACTGCCATCAGAAGAGAATCCAATAGCACAACAGTGTTATCTAAATGGCAACATAAAACCCGTAGACAACAATTATGTTATGAACTACATAGACATAGATGGTGACAATAAAACTTGGAACTCCTCGAGTGCTTCTTTCGAGCTCAAGGAAGGAAGTGAAGTTGCATGGGCTGGACTCTTTTGGATGGGCCATGTTATGACAAAAATACAACCTGTTGGCTCCCAACACATCTACACCAGAATGGCTAAAAAAAGCACAAGAAGAGGTTTGGGTGGATTCTTTGGTGGCGGCAGTAGCTACTACTCATGGGATTACAGTTCTGACCATGAAGACAATTCAGTTTTTGACCCTAAAGATTTCGATGAAGAAAAAATACTCGTTAAGGTAGACGATGGAAGCTATAAAGAAATTACAGCAAGCAAGGACAATGTTCACTTCTCTGGATATCACGACAACATTATTCCTATGGGTGGACCCTACTCCGCATATGCAGATGTAACAGATATTGTCAAGGCAAGCATGAAGGATAGCATGTCGCATAAAATAACTGTTGCCAATCTTACCTCTACCATGGGCCTTGAAAGTAATCTTGGTCTCTTTGGAGGATGGTCAATGGTTGTCATCTATAAAAATCCAACGATGCATCCAAAAAGTATATCTATTTTTGATGGATTTGCATGGATTGATTCTCAAAATGCCGAAAGGAAAGAGAAGATTATCAGTGTAAAAGGTTTCAAATTGCCTACATCAAGCGATATAAAAGCCACACTAGGAATCTTTACGGGAGAAGGAGAAGTAAGTATACCGGGGGATAGTGTTTATATTGATGGTCAAAAGGTTAAAAAAGATTATCTTGGAAATTCCATCAAAGAAAATAATATCTTTGATGGCGTACCAATTTTTGATGGAGAAAGATACCCAAACCATAAATACACTGGTACAATGGACTTTAGTCTTTTTGATGCCAGCAAAATATTAACCGACAAACAAGACAGAAGCATTAATAAATTAGATATAAAAATTGCGTGCGATAAGAATATTGGTACAGATGATTATATTGCCTCCATGATTGCTTTTTCAGTAGATTTATATATACCAGAGGTATGTTATGACTACGATATAAGAATGGGTGAAGATGTTCCTATTGGCTCTGAAAATAGAGATATAAACAGCAGTATTATTCCTGGTCACAATATTCATGCAGTTGTAGCGTTACGAAGTAGAGAGGGTGATTTAAATCTAGACAATTCAACACTGGCGTTAAAATTTAACAAGCAAGCAAGCAAAATAAAATTTATTAATGCCAAACAATCTTCTGATGATGTCAACTTTTATGAAGATGCTAAGATCATCAACAATACAAACCCTATCAAGGTGGCTGTAGGAAAGGATGCACACATAGCCCCAGGCACCATTAAGCCAAAACAAACGACTTATGCAGATTTTGAATATGAAATTAAAACACCTAACCTGGATACAAATTTTGACATTATATTTAACGCAACAATTGACTATGGTAGTGGTGATCTCAATGTGACAAAGAGTACTTTAGATGGAACACTGATGCGCTGCGGAACAGAAAAAGGCTATAACCCGCCGCTAGGTCTCTTCAATGTAGAAAGAGTTGATAGTGATGATTTTTCCACAAGTCAACCAAATAAACGATTTCCACTCTATACGCAAGTTGCAGGTAAAAAATTTAAGCTTCATATGGTCCATTATGATAAAGATGGAAAAAGAGAAGTGGGACTTGATAAGAATCTTGATGTCATGCTTGAACTGATAGATGCCAATAGGTTCCATATTGATGAAAAAACAGGTAAATCAATTTTTGTCTGCTCTTATCCACAAGGAATTCCTGGCACTAAAGATACAAGAGGCTTCGGAAGTGGAGAGTCTAGACACAGTATTGTATTTAACACAGATACTTCTCTTCCAAATGTTGCCGTGAGAATCAAGTATGTTGTTTCTCCAACTGGAAAACTCGTGTCTATATTTGATTGTGACCACGGAGACAACAGACAGTGCAACAAAAATGCGTACGATGGCAATTTTGAAGGAGACTCATACTGCAATACTATATGTGACAAAAATAGCAACACAACGGACAGGGAATGTCGAAACTGTATTGAAAAGTATTGGGTCAAATCTGTCTGCTCAAGAGATAACTTTGCCATAAGACCTGAAAGCTATAATATCTCTATCTATGACACCAACCAAAGCAAAGAAAATGATGCAAAACAACTGGTCGTCAATGACAAAAAAGATAAAAAGAATTTTGTAGCGCAATACCAATACCTTGTCGATGCAAATGCGACACTTTATAGATCAAAAAAATCTGTTAGCAGCTATTATCAAGACTTTAACCTAGAGGGTGAGTCAGAGCTCAATTACAATGACACAAAATTCGACACCGCATTAACCCTTTACAACAAAAATGCTTCAAGCTGTAACAACAAAAAAAGCAAAAGATACAAATTAAGTTTTTACAATGGAAAGGTTCTTGGTAAAGAAAATAAGATATCTTCCAAGCCAATGGGTGCCATACTTGAAAGTTCCGATATTGGAAAGTACTTACTGCACATAGCTGATAAAGACTTTACCATTGTAGATCAAAAAAGCTATCCAAACAAAAGATACAAAACGGATGACTGCCTTGTTGACAACACCACTGTTACAGAGAACTATTCAAGTGGCATAAACGGATGTGTTACCGCTACTGACATAAATGGCATAGGTCACAGTGGCAGCAAACATTACGACATCGATATGGGGTTTGTCCCAGATCACTTTGATCTCTCAGACATAAAATTAACCAGGGGCTCAAGCAACAACAAGAAGTGGATATATATGAGTTCCCTTCCAAGTACAATGGCCCTAAAAGCTTCAGGTCTCATTACGGCGGTGGGTGCAAAAGGAGACAATCTCTCTAACTTTACATCAAGTTGCCTGGCAAAAGATGTCAATATGAGTATTAAGCTAAAATCAAATCCAGGACTAGACAATATATATTCAAGCAACGGAATAAAAGTTGATTTCAAATACATGATAGGCACAAACAATGTTTCTGTAACACAAAATGGTAGTTTCCTGAACTCAAGTGACAACTTTTCAACAGATGAAAATGAAACAACACACGCGTTTGCTTTAAATAAAAATATGTTTACAAATGATCTTAATGGATCTGCCAGATTGAACGTTAATTACAATTTTGAAAGGTCGTACAATGATCCTGTAAACCCAGTAAAGCTAAGCGTTAAAAAGATGAAGACCTCCATAGATGACATAGCAGTCAATGGGCATATGAAGGCAGACTACACACCTGAAGGCATAAGGGAATACAACGAAGACTTTACTTTCTTTTATGGGGCAGGGATACCTTCACGAAATTCATATAGTACAAAAGAATCAAACATTACCACACCTGTAAGCGTTAGGATATATTGTGACAGGCTCTACGAGGAGTGCAAGGAGAAAGGTATAGATGGAGCAAACGCACAACTTACCCTTCCTTGGTGGAGACCAGACGGGCATGACTCTTATAGTGGAGATGGGCAGATTATATTAAAAGTTGACAGTCACAGTAAAATATCTATAAATAAGGGTGCACTCGACATCAGCACAACCACTGGCGAAGACCAAGACATCATCGTTACCAATATAGATGCCACACAAGACGTAGAGTACCCTGTAGATCTTGTTACAGAACCTACAACACCAGCAACATCAGATTGGCTTATCTATAATGAGATTGACAATTCCATTCCTACCCCATTCTATACCAACAAATTCCTTGGTGGCTCAGGATGGGCAGGTATCGGAGAATCAGGGAAAACTTTAGATGCAAAAGCACCTATACGGAAAAACAATAGACTTCAGTGGTAGAGCTTGGCCTCTACCACTTGACAAAGTAGGTTAAAAAGTATACAATTCGCGCAGTTAAGCCCATAGACCTTTAAATATTTCCCTCAACATAATACTTCCCCGCCTTAATTATTATCCAGTTAGCTTGACATTTATTTGACTTTTATTTGTTAAGCTTCTAGAAATTATTAGAGCGTAAGCCCAAAATAAATTAAATAAAAAAAGGAATAATGTGAAACATATTATTAATTTACTCCTAAAAGCTGTTATACTGCAAACTCTTTTTATATCTGCGCATGCGCTAGACAAAGAGTACGAGCTACTCAATAATCACTGCGGCGAAGGCTGGGGCGAAAGCATCACAACACCTATGAGTGGTAAGGGAAGACTAGATAAATCGAGTCTTCCCAAAGATCACCATGACTACTATGTCTTTACTGCTCACATGGCGAATGAGACTATCATAACACTTGAAGAATACACCGGTATTTCTCTGACACTTCTAGACAAAGACTGCAAGCTAGTAGACGACCATTGGGATAAGAAATTAAACGCGCAGGGAATGGAAGATGATTCTATTTCATATCATACTTTTGGATACAAAACAACACCTGGCGAAAAATACTTCATTCATATCTCAAATGGTGACAATAGTGGGGGAAATCCTTACACACTAACTGTAAAATACCTTAATCATGTTGATAAGAATATAGATTCTCCTTTTGAACTTGTAAACCCTGATTTCACTAAAAATATTACTGGAGATTTTCTTATTATTGGAAATACAAGCATGTGCCGTTTTGAGGCGGATATTATGCCAGAAAAAAATGATGATGCCAATCATTGCTACATGAATGGCAATAAAAAACCGGGAAACAACAATCACTACATTAATTATGTTGACATAGATGGAGATACGAAAACATGGAACTCGTCTGCTGCTACATTTGAACTAAAACAAAATAGTGAGATACTGTGGGCTGGTCTCTTTTGGCAAGGAAACCTCACAACAAGAGGTGCAAAAGAGGGAAAACGCGAACTCAGAGTTGCCAAAGCCACTGCATCAGGATTCAAATGGGAGTACAATATTCAAGACTCTATTTTTAATGAAGACAATTATGATGAAGAAAAAGTGCTTCTCAAGATTGATGATAGCGGAAATTATACACCAATTACTGCAAATAAAGTCTACTATTCAGGTTTCTACAATTCAGAAAGCAGTATACCAAAAGGTGGGCCTTATGCTGCCTATTCGGATATTACTGCTCTTTTGAAGCCAAAAGCAAACACCATAGGTACACACAAAATTACCGTAGCAAACCTCACTGCACACATGGGTCACGAAAGTGCCTTAGGTGTCTTTGGAGGCTGGTCACTCGTAGTCATTTATAAAAATCCAACAATGCATCCAAAAAATATCTCTATCTTCTCAGGCTTTACTTTTTTGAGACCAAAAAGTGATGGTCCAGAAAGCTGGAAAAAAACGATTCCCGTCAAGGGCTTTAAGCTTCCATCAACTGGAAAAATTGATGCTTCTATTAGTATTTTTACAGGCGAAGGCGAAGCAAGTATCTCTGGAGACAGTGTATATATCGACAACCAAATTCTAAATACAACAAATGAAAAGGGAGATACGATTGACCCTTATAATATTTTTGATGGCATACCAGATTTTGATGGTGAAAGATTTCCGAACCATAAATATACAACCAATATAGATATTACCAAGTTTGATGTTAGTGACATTATGACAAAAAAAGACAGAAAAACAAACAAAATAGATATTAAACTTATTTGTGATGAAAACATAGATACAGACGCGTATTTCCCATCCATGGTTGCTTTCTCTGTAGATCTCTATATTCCAGAAGTATGCTATGACTATGATCTGCGTATGGGTTCCGACATACCTATCACTTCTAATAATAGAGAGATCAATACTTCTATGTTTCCCAATATGCCTCTCGAAGTAAGTATTGCTCTACGAAGTAGAGAAGGTGATCTTGCCCTTACTCATTCTAAGATGTCTTTAGATTTTTCACATAGTGCAAACCTTAAATTCAAAAGTGCTAAGCAATCACCTGATGACAACAGTTTCTTCCTTGATGCCCCAATCATCAATAAGCACAATCCAGCTACTGTGGCTTTTGGTTCAAATGCAGACATTACTGGCGGTACCGTCAAAGAACTGCAGACACTCTATATTAAATATAAATATGATGTAACAACATCTGAACTAAACACAACATTTGATCTCTCATATAATTCTGTAGTGGATTTTGGGAATGGGGATGTCAATATAACGCTCAATACCAAAAAGGGCACGCTTATGCAGTGTGGTGACAGAGAGGGGTATTACCCTGAAGAAGGCATTTTCAATGTCGAGAGTCATAATAGTGACGATTACTCAACAAGTGAACCAAGTAAAAGATTTCCGCTTTTAACAAAAGTGGCTGGAAAAGAATTTACTTTAGATCTGGTGCATTACGCAGACAATGATTTTTTTACCGAACAAAGCGTTGATAAAGAAATTAAAATGGTTGTTGAACTTATTGATGTTGACAGATTTCACGTTGATAGCAAATCGGGGAAATCAGCTTTTGTGTGTTCTTATCCTCAAGAGATCAACGGTACAAAGAAGTTAGTAGAAATTATCGGAGGAGAGTCAAGAAGAAAATTTAAATTTAAGACAGATTTTGCCTTGCCGAATGTTGCCGTTAGGGTTAAATATCTCATGAGTGACAAAGGGCCAGTAACGATTGGATGTTGGGACAATAACAAGGAGTGCTCTAAACACATCTATAAGCAATATTTTGAAACTACAACAGATAAGAATACAAAATACTGCACTACAGCATGTGGAAGTAGCGGTAAAAATAAAGATTGTGCTATCTGCCTTGAAGAACATTGGACAAGATCTGTCTGCTCTAGAGACAACTTTGCCATAAGGCCTGAAAGTTATACAATAGATATTTTAGACACAAATCAATCTAAAGATACTACACCAAAAACACTCTTTAGTAATGTGCAAAACGAAAATAAAAATCTTTTGGCTGGCTATCAATATATAGCTGATGTGAAAACAACACTCTGGAAAAGCAACAATATAGCTAAGAGATACTTTCAGAGATTCTTAAAATCTCAAGATGGAGAATTTGACTATAATAAAAAACTAGAAAATACCAAAATGACTATGTTTAACCAAAATCCTGCTGCCTGTAATGACAAAAATGGGAAAACTTTTGGCGTCAATATGACTAACGGTAGAACCATAGGCATAAAAAGTAATATTACCAATATACCTATTGGCTTTAGTATGAAAAATGACAATGCTGGAAAATACATCTTCAATATTACCGACAAAGATTTCACCAAAGTAGACCAAGGCAGCTACGCATACAAAACATTCCCTGGAAATGACTGTCTGCAAAATCAAACAGCCATTCCTGACGATGATTACGACAGTGTTGAGAAAGTTGGCTGTATCATTAGTTCTGATTTTGATAATGGCAGACACAGCAAAAAACACAGCGATTTGAAATTTACATTTTTACCAGACCATTTCAGCCTTACGGATGTCATACTAGGAAGAAATCCTAGCAACGGAAAAGACTGGATTTACATGAGCAATATGGTCCTGCCTAGTCCTATGGCTCTTGGCGTTAAAGGATATATAGAGGCAAAAGGATTTGACGACACAACACTCACCAACTTTACCAGCAATTGTGTAGCTGATGATTTAAATATTACTGTGGATATGCATTCAGATACTGCACTTTCTAACATTAGGGGCTCTAAATACGATACACCTGTAGCATTTGAATATCTTGTTGATAATAATATGGTTCCAAACGATATGGGTACCGTAAGCGATGTAAATTCTCTTGATAATGCACTAAATACTACGCACGAATTAACTCTTAAAAAAGAGAATTTTTCTACTGCTATGTCTGGCACGGCAGAGCTAAATCTCTACTATAACTTTGGCCGTACATACAATGACCCAGTGAACCCTATTAAGCTCAATATTGAAAAATTAACTGCCTCAACAAAAGGTGAAAAGGCCAATGGTCACATGCAGACAAGCTATACACCTTCAGGAACAAAAGCATACAATGAGGATTATACATTCTTGTACGCTGCAACAAATTCAGAACGTACGCGCTACGAGACAAAAAAGAGTAGCGTTCTTACACCTCTTAGTGTTAAAGTTTACTGTGATATTAGTCGCAATGCATGTAAAAACAAAGGTATTAATTCACCAAATGCTCTCCTTACATTGCCTTGGTGGAGAGCAGTTGGACATGATACAGATGCTGGTGATGGAAAAATTGCCCTAAAGACTGGTGCCCCTACAGAGGGTGCCGGAGCAGCACAAATCAATAAGGTTGTTTCAGATATTGATACAGATTTTGGTGAAGATAAGGAAATTAAAGTAAGTATGCTAAATGGCGAAACACCTGCTCTATTCCCTATTGACTTCATTACGGATCCGCATGCTATTAACACAACATCCGATTGGCTTATTTATAATGAAATTGACAACAGTATACCGACACCTTTCTATGAGGTTAGATTTATAGGTGGATCAATGTGGACTGGTATTGGAAAAACAGGAAATGTTGTAGGCACACAAGGCTCCGGGAAAAGATCTGGTAGGCTGCAGTGGTAAAATAATTTACTCTTTTACCTAAAATAAAATCGGGTCGATACTAAAATCGACCCCCTTCATTTCCTTTATACAAGCAGGATTTAAACTTAACACACTATACTTCATATAAATTTATATTAAAAAAGAATTGCTATTTTTGCTCGTATTTTAGACAGCTAGGGCATGTTTGACATTTTTTTGACATTTTTATAATAATATGGTCTCATATAGGTATGGATTTACGAAACGCTCCCCTCCATACTAAAAAGATTTTATATTTGGAGAAAGAAAAGTGATGAAACTTTTTAGAAATATTTTTTTACTACTTGTTTTACTTTCGAGTATTGGTATGGCAGACAGTCATACTTGGCAAATTCAGTATGACAATTGTGACGCTTATGAAGATGATGGAAGTACTTATGCATACAAAGACTATGTTAACACTCGTTATGGGCGTAGATGGATGGGGTTCAGATTTACTGGTGCTACTGTGCCTGAGAATGCAACCATTGAAGAAGCACATATTATTTTTACTGCAAGAGGAAGCCAAAGCAGTAATATAAGTTTTGAAATATGGGGAGATAAGAGTGTCAACGCTTCACATTTTAATGGGCATTTAATATCTAATCGTAGCAAGACAAGCGCAAAAGTCAACTGGTCAAATGTACCGTCTTGGAATAACGATAGTCACTACAACTCTCCTGACCTCACTTCAATCGTACAAGAGATAGTAAACCAAAGTGGCTGGGACGGATCTAGTGAACACCCTATTACTATACTTTTGAAAGATGATTCTACTGGCGACACAATGAGAAATGCAAGATCGCATGATAATGGTGCTAGCGTTGCGGCCAAACTCTATGTCAAATGGACCGATGATGGTCTTGGTGGAGGTGCTGGTGGAGGCGGAGGTGCTGGTGGCACTTCTGGCAATATAGACATTAAAGTCTCCAACGGTTCCGATGATGCAAGACAAAGAGGAAGCAGCATGAACCTGACTTCTTATTTTGATTTAGACAATACAAGCAAGTGGGGTTTGAGATTTAGAAATATTAGTATTCCACAAGGCGCTGTTATTGATTCAGCCGTTATCAAATTTGTACCAAGATGGTCGGACAATGGAAATGATCCTCGCATCACTATCTATGGGCAAGATGCAGACAATACCTCTACTTTTACAAGCTCCTCAAATAATATTAGCAACAGAACAAGGACATCAGCAAGTAGCAATTGGACAACCGGGTATTGGCAAGAAAACACCTACAAGGATACTCCAAGCATTAAAAACATTGTTCAAGAGATAGTCAGTAGAGGCGGATGGAGTAGTGGAAATGCCATGGCATTTCTACTGTATAACCATAGTGGTGGTGGCTGGAGAGCCATTAGCTCTTATGAGAATAGTAGCGCAGGTGGCGACGGAGCTTATGCTGCTAGACTAGTAGTCAGCTATACTGTTGCTGCCTCAGACAGCACTCCTCCAGTCATCACAATAAACGGAAGCAATCCAGCAACTGTCAGTGTTGGCAGTAGCTATAGTGATGCAGGAGCAAGCGCAACTGATGACACCGATGGAGCAGTTTCCGTTTCAACTTCAGGTGGCGTAGATACTTCAACTGTTGGCACTTATACCATTACCTATTCTGCAACAGATGCTGCTGGAAACAGTGCAACCGCAACAAGAACAGTGAATGTATCTGATTCTACTGCACCTGTCATTACACTTAATGGCAATAATCCAATGAATTTGGCAGTAGGCAATACGTACAATGAGCCTGGAGCAACCGCAAATGATAATGTAGATGGATCCGTGACTGTTTCTGCTTCAGGCACTGTTGATACCTCTACGCCTGGCACCTATACTGTCAGTTACTCTGCAACAGATGCTGCTGGAAATACAGCCACTGCAACCAGAACAGTAAAAGTATCTGATACTACAGTACCTGTCATTACACTCAATGGAAGTAATCCAATGAGTGTATATGTAGGAAATACTTATAATGAGCCAGGTGCAACTGCAAATGATAATGTAGATGGGTCTGTGACTGTTTCTACTTCAGGCACCGTTAATACCTCTACGCCTGGTACCTATACGATTACCTACTCTGCAACAGATGCTGCTGGAAACAGTGCAACAAAAACAAGAACAGTCAATGTCACTGACGTCACAGCTCCTGTTATTACCCTCAATGGAAGTAACCCGATGACAGTTAATATTGGGTCTACATACAGTGAGCCAGGCGCAACTGCAAATGATAATGTGGATGGCTCTGTATCCGTTTCTATTTCTGGGAGTGTAAATACTTCTGTTGCTGGAAACTACACAGTAACCTATACAGCAACAGACAATGCTGGAAATACAGCAACAAAGGCAAGAACTGTCAAGGTTGTTGACAATTCATATGTAGATAGTTGCGGACAAGGAGAAAATACAACGTGGACAACAGGTGCTTATGCTAACAATGCTAATGTATCTGTAGATTTATATATTACTGGTGCAGAAAAACTTCTTGTGTCTGTTACGGGTGAAACTGAAAAAAATTATGACTTTATCTACCTATATAAAGATGGTATAGAGATAGCCAAGTATCACGGAAGTGGCATCAATGAAATTAAAAATGTAGATGGTGCAACCATCACGGCAAAACTTACAAGTGATAGTTCAGTCACAAAAAACGGTGTTACTGTATCAATTAAAGCAAAATGTATCCCAGACACAACACCTCCTGTCATTACAGTAAACGGAAGCAATCCCACTACTGTCAATGTAGGAAGCATATATAGTGATGCTGGAGCAACAGCTGTAGACAATATTGATGGTGCAGTAGCCGTTTCAACTTCAGGTGGCGTAGATGCTTCAACTGTTGGAACATACACTATCACATACTCTGCAACAGATGCTGCCGGAAACGGGGCAACCGCAACAAGAACCATAAATGTTGTAGACAGCTCAGCACCTATTATTAATATCAATGGAGACAATCCAGCAACTGTAAATGTTGGGAGTACTTATAATGATGCGGGTGCAACTGCTAATGATGCTCAAGATGGAAGTGTTTCAGTTTCAAGTTCAGGAACAGTAGATGCTTCCACTGTTGGCACCTATACAATCACCTACTCTGCAACAGATAGCTCAGGCAATACAGCAACTGCAACAAGAACAGTGAATATTGTAGACAATCAAGCTCCTGTAATCACAATCAATGGCAGCAATCCTACTACTGTATATGCAGGAAATAGCTATAGTGAGCAAGGTGCTACTGCGAATGACAACGTAGATGGGGCCATTTCTGTTTCCACTTCAGGCACCGTTAATACCTCTACGCCTGGCACCTATACCATTACATACTCAGCGACAGATAGCTCAGGAAACAGTGCAGTTGCCACAAGAACAGTAAATGTTGTGGACAATCAAGCTCCAGTCATTACGCT
>Ga0256844_10000392_pt1 | contig 16871 bp, 17 predicted proteins | sample MusselsmetaG_FD_189100 | JGI IMG/M metagenome (GOLD analysis project Ga0256844, IMG submission 189100) | Mussel associated microbial communities from hydrothermal vent at the East Pacific Rise, Pacific Ocean - Mussels | ecosystem: Host-associated > Mollusca > Shell > Unclassified ... | reverse complement strand
TGTAAGTTGAATTTGAGTGGTGTACCAAACTTGTCTCTAATTGTGTAGATGTTGTTCATTCTCCATAATTTGCTTGTTAGGTACTTCAGTATGTAGTCTTCATCTGTAGCTGGGTCTTCTTTAAATAGTGGAAGGTCGTCCATTACCGGAGTACCTTTGTATATCTCTTTAAATTCGTCCTCGCTTATGCTTAGGTACCAATTAGCCACGTAAACTCCCTTTAAACATACTTAGCTTATCTGTAGAGAACTGCTGGCCATTATTAACATTGACACTCACTCCCTTAGAATTAAATATGTCGCTGTATGCACGACTGATAGCATTTGTTAGGGATACTAACTCTGCTGTCTTTATATCTTCATCTTGTAGTTTCCTAGAGGCCGCATCTAGTGCATGTCCCATTGTAGTTTGAAAGCTGAGATCTAGTGCTTCCATGCCTTGTACTCCCTCTTTAAGCTTTCCAAGCTCATGGGCTACTTCGGGTGAAACTATCTTACTAGCCTCTTCTACAGCTACTTCTAGTATTTTAGGGTGCATAGCCTTAACATCAGTTATAAGTACACTCTCATAACTCTTATCTATGTCAGCTCTTATCATTTTAACTGTAGTATAAGGTATATTAAGTATTCTTGCTATCTCAGGTACAGTCTCACCTAGTTCTAATAAGGCAGCTATTCGTGCTTTCTCACTCTCAAGTGTTTTTAAGCGTACTTTCTTTCGTTTATCCACAATGTCTAAACCTGTGGGAGTCTTCGGTTTTGGGTCCATTACTATCTCCTTGTTTTAACTTAATTATAGCACAAGTTTTCTTAATTCTATATTAAGGGGAAAAATTTCTGATTTAAGCTAACCTTAAGAGTATTATGGTATAATATAACTATAAACCATACATCAAGGAGATAAAATGGAATATGAACAACCATCGAGAGTCGACCCGGAGCAGATTACCTCAGCTGAGCAATTTAATACGAGTGACTTCTTTAGAGAACACCTAGTCCGCACTGATGCTGGGGCTTATGACATTAAAGGCGACGACCTTGGTCCTGTTGAGTTGGCACTCTTGGAGACTGAGAAACGTCGTAGAGGGTCACAAGCTTCCACTAGCAGAGAGAAGGCAAGAGCAGACAAATATGAACTTGAAATCCAGAAGGTAAGAGAAATCATACCTACAATGGACCATAGAACACATCAGGTAGACGAGGGCTTAAAATACTCAGACCCAGATGAATATATTCGTTTAACTCTTGAGGCTCAACGAGCTAATCCTTATGACGAAGCGTTCAATACAGCATCTCAGCAAGCGGCTGACGAAGTAGGACAAAGAACAGTTGAAGGTGAGATTGCAAGTTTTAACGCAGACAATCCACAGAGACAGATTACTTTGGACATGTTAGAGTTAGACTTACCACCAAGACTCGTAAATGAGTTTTCGGCAGGTAAGATATCTCCACAAGACTTCCTCGGGCAGGCTGCTGACATTCTGTATCGACCAACTGAGACCCACAACCAAACAATACCTAATACGCCAAACTTAGGTGAAGTAGGTGGTCAAACATCACCTACGGATGATGGGTCAAATGATAAGCTGATGGCAAACTATGCCTCAGCAATATTCTAGGAGAATAAAATGGGTGCACAACCAAACCAAACGAGTGTTGTAACTTATGGTTCTGTTCTAAAGAGACGTCAATGGATGTTGGAGGGGCTAGTTCAAAAAGCCGCTACATCATGGTGGGCAGGTCTTAAGGGTAGTTCAAAAGATGCAATCGTATTCGTAACAACAGACGCTTCAAAAGGCGCAGGACACGAGGTAGTATTTCAATTCGGTGGTAACGCTTCAGGCGCTGCAAAGCTTGATAAAGAAAGATTACGTGGTAATGAAGAGCAGAAGAAACAATTCTCTGACAAAATTAGAGTTCGTCGTATTAGACATGGTCTTGATAATGGTGATGAGTTTGATGCTATTGATATTGGTAACCAGCCACTTTCACAGCACGAGAATTCAAGAGGACTTCTTTCTGACTGGTATGTTAGACAATCTGACCAGTGGCTATTTGATGCTGCACAAGGTAGACTGAATAACGAAAATCTTACTCACATTGTTAGACCTAATGGTAGAGCAACAATCGGTGCATTAACTGCAACAGATTTATTTGGTTATGATTTCTTGGTTAAACTTGAAACAATCATCAAAACATCTAAAGGTTATACTGAAGGTGGTAAGAGACGTAGACTTGACCCATTCGAATTTAACGGTGGAATGAGAAAGTACCTATTGGTAATCGACTCTAAGCAAGCTGAAGATATGGCACTTGATACTAAACTACAGCAGATTCTTTCTCAAGGTGATGTTCGTGGAAATGATAACAGACTAATCCGTGGTTACATGGGTACATTCAGATCGTTTGTAATTGTTGAAGGTGATGATTTCCAAGGTGAGTCAATGTCAAGAGCTATCGGTAAGACAGCAGTTGAAGTTGCAGGACTAAGACAAATCAATGAAGATGGTATCTTCTCTGGTGAGACTGGGTTTGACACTAAAGGTAAGAAAGTAGCATCAAGAGCATTGGTACTAGGAGCTGGAGCTTTACAACAAGCATTCGGTAGACAACCAGACTATAAGTATAAGTCATCTGACGACTACGATATCACTAGCGGATCAGCTATTGAGATGTGGACAAACGTTCAGTCAACTATTCTTAAAGCTGAGAACGCTGATTATGTAGAAGCTAAAGTAGCAGGTTTCCAATATGGAATTGTTGCAGTAGATACTTACAACAGCACAAACGCATAAGGAGTGAATGATGGCAAATACAATTAACCTTTCTTCACAATTTGAAAACAACTTGAGACGTGTGTCTGAAGTTGGTGTTGCGACTTTCCCTGCTAAGGTTTCCGTTAACGGAGACAGACTTGGTCAGAAAGATGAGTTCGCTAAAGCTGGTGACGCTTATCAAGTATATACTATCCCTGGTGATAGTATTGCAACTACATTCTATGTAGTAGTTGATGAAGCGTTTGATGCAGGAGCTAAAGCTACTCTTAAAACTATTTCAGGTACACCATTGACTATTTTAGCTGATGCAGACTTGACAAAAGTTGGAGCAGTTGTTGGTACACTTAAAGATACTTACTTCGGTAAAGCTGATGGTATTTCAGCAGTATTCTCTAAAGCTGTAACCAAAGGTTCTTTCAGAGTTGTAGCAGAGTTTATCTCTTGTTCAACAAACAACGGTATCTATGTAGACTTGCCACCAGTGGCAGTAAGCTAGGTATACTATACCCATCTATATGGTGGGTATGAATATACTTATATAAAGGAGTTGGAATGTTAGTTAGAGATATTGTAGAAGCAGCACGATACAGACTTGGTGATACTGATAAAACAGGTTGGCCTGATAAGCGATTGGTTAGTCTTGTTAACTCAGGTCAAAAAGATATCTGTAAGACTACATCTATATATAGACGTATTACTTATATACCTCTAGCAAACAACCAGGTTCTATACCCACTGCCTCAGGATTGTTATGATGTAGAGAGATTAGAGTATGAGGGTCATCAACTACCTATCTATTCAAGAGAAGATTTAGAGAATATCAAAACACCACCATCAAGATTTGCTATTAAGTCAAACCTTAATAGAACACTAATTGAATTATACCCGGAGCATACAGACCTACAACTATTTGAAGGTTATATCATTGGTACAGTATCTGAAAAGACTGGTATTGAGATACTTCCTGCAGTTGGAGTATCTGCCACAAGTAATGACCCATCAATTGAAATACAAGATGCTTTAGGTGTTGTTACATCTGTTATAGAGAATATAGATTGTAACCCTTACACAGACTTTGGTTCTATTGTAGGTTCAAACCTAGACCTTAAACTTGTAGTTCATAGTGTTAGTGATGATGCTGATATGGGTGTTCTTTGTGATATGGGCTTTAGAGCTGGTAAAGAGCATTTTGGTTTCTTTGACCATATGAACAATCTTTACTCTCATGGGACTTATGGTATCACAACTGATATACTATTTCCTGAATACTATGTTACGGTGTTCTATACAGCTATACCACCAATAACCGAGTTTTTAGAGGGGTCTTTGGTCCTAGATGATTTATGGGAGAAAGCCTTAATACACTATGTTGTAGGTATGGCTAGACAAGATGACAATGATGAAGGTAACTACAAAATCGGTGAGGCTGAAATAGCTAAATATGATAAAGAGGTTGCTAAAGCACAAAAGATATCGGCTAAGAGTTATACATCTCAAGTAAAAGGTGTAAGAGAAACGAACTATATGGGGTTCAATAAATTTGCAGGAGGAATGAATGGCGACAGGTACAACACCCAATCCGACACCCGTAGTGACTACTAACAAGTGTGTGGATATACTTAATCGACAGATTAAGGTCAAAGAATTAAAGTTTATGAAGCAATTAGGTGGAGTTGAAGATTTGTTGTGGGGCTTTGGCTCTATTATGCAGATTAGAAATGGTCAAGCAGTAACGATTACTTTAATCAATGCAGACGCAATTCCTTATGATAATGTAGATAGTATTAAAGCTATCATTGATAAGATACTTGTTAAGTATCCACTTTAGGAGATTGAATGTTACATATACATAAAGAACTAGCAGTTCAAGAAGACATTGTATGGGGTTGGGGTGAAGTTACTCAAACTAGAGATTTAATCTCTGGCGGTACTGGTCCTCAACAATATCATAAAGTCAATGCTATGCTTATACCAGCTAAAGATGAGCTAGGTGCAGAGACAAGTGATGTACAGACAGAGCTTGATTTAAGAATGACCATTGCTGCGGCTAACAAGAAGTTTGCTTTAATTGGTGGCTCACCAACTCAAACATTTCATGTAGCTCCAGCAACTGCAGGTACTCATGCAACCCCTCAATCACAGGTAACTGCTCAGATTGCAGCGGCTGTGTCAGGTATTGCAAACAACTACGCTAAGAGAAACAATGTTCTTGGACTAGATCAAACAACTCCATTTACACCTACAAAGAACTATCAACCAGCTACTAAGCTTTATGTTGATAACAAGCTTGTACAGATTGGTGCAGGTGATATGTCAAAGGCAGTGTACGACAAGAACGATAATGGGATTGTAGATAACTCAGAAGCTCTTGGTGGTATTGCTTCTACAGATGCATTCATGTATCGTGGCTCAGGTACTACACTTGATGCAAATAACTTTGCTGATATGGGTAACTGGGTAGGTCAGAACATTGCTAATGCACCGGATAAATCAGATACAATGGTTGCTAACTTTAAATCAACAACTGGTGGGCTAGCCATTCAGATGGCATATTCACAAGGTACTAATAGAAGTGCTGAGCGAGTATATGATGGTACTACATGGACTCCATGGTCTTATGCTTTGGGACACACTGATATTGTTAATAACTTTGCAGGTAATGGAGCTAATCCATATGCTGTAGCAAGTGCTAACACAGTTAAGCAACTACATACAGCTATTCAAGGAGTTGAAGGTGTACCTATAGGAACTATTGTTATGTTTAGTGGTAATGTAGGAACACTACCTAAAGATTGGCACTTATGTAATGGTGCTCCAGGAAGTGGTACACCTAACTTAAATGATAAGTTTATTAAAGGTACATCAGACCCAGCTAAGATTGGTACTCATGGTGGTACTAAGAAAGCTACTATGCCTCACCACACGCATACAGCTAACCATGGTCACAGTACTCGAACAACATCATCAAATGGAGACCATCACCATTCTATGCATCATGGCCATTCAGCTACTATTAGCCATGCTAGTGGTTCTCATGGTCATGAGGGTATTTATTGGGACCCAGCTGTAGGTGCTAACTATGGTATAGGCTTAATGGACTTTAAACCTTATGGATCAGGTTCCTCTCATCATACATCAACTGGGTTATGTTTAATTCCTGGTCATGGAGATAAACACATTAAGATTTATGGTGATGCTTCAGGACATGGCCATAGTATATCTGTTAAATCATTTAGTGGTAACACAGGAAGTAAGGGAGACCATACTCACACAGTTAGTATCCCTACAGCAAGTGTTACAACGGGAGCAGCCCAGGTTGCAGGAGATAACGAACCTCCATACTATGTATTAGCATACATTATGAAAATAGCTTAAGGATAGCAGATGCCTACAACACCTCCAGGAAGTGGAACCATTACTCAAGCTGATGAACAGCTTATTAAGTTTTGGATACATAGTGAGTGTTTGCTATGTGCACCTACTGGTGGGTCAGCTGGTTCACTAGCTTTAGAGATAGAGGGTTCAGCTAAGGTAGAGGAAATCAAAGCCCTTCCACCTACAAAGAACAATGCTTGGGTAACAACAAATGCAGGTGTACTTGATGGTAAACCTGTAGCTAAGGGTGATGTTCTTATAGGTAGTGGTACTCACTGGGTTAATGCAGGTTCTATTGTAGGACCAGCAGGACCAAGTGGTCCTAAAGGAAATGATGGTTCTCAGGGACCAGCAGGACCAAAGGGTGACAAAGGAAACACAGGAGCTGACTCAACTGTACCAGGTCCAACGGGTGTTAGAGGTTCAAAAATATATATAGACAATGGACCACCAATGCCTATGAATACACCAGGGTCTTTACCTGGGGACGTATATATAGATGATATAACAGATGATATGTATCAATTAACATAAGGAGATTTTATGGGTTGGAGTAAGCAAGGAAATATTAAAGGTGTTAAGGGTGACCCTGGACATGCAGGTGTTCAAGGACCAGCAGGCGGTCAAGGGCCAGCTGGGCCAGCAGGACCAAAAGGAACTGATGGTAAAGCCGGAGCTACTGGTGGTGTAGGTGGTAAAGGACCAAAAGGTGACCCAGGAGTAGCAGGACCAAAAGGTGCTGATGGTAAGGTTGGTGCAGTAGGACCAGCTGGACATAAAGGTGACCCAGGAGCGGCTGGCCATACAGGACCAACTGGACCTCATGGACCTACGGGACCAGCTGGTAAAGATGGAACTGGTGTTACTATTAAAGGTACTGCACTTAAAGCTACAATTCTAGCTAAGTCAGGTGCCGCTGGTGATATGTGGCTAATAGCTGACACAGGACCAAAACATGGTCATGGACTTGTATCTAATGGTACCGGTGCAGGAGCGGCTCACTGGACTGATGTAGGTGCTATTCAAGGACCAGTTGGACCACATGGAGTTGCTGGTCCTCACGGGGCTGCAGGACCAATTGGGCACGATGGACCAGCTGGTCATATTGGAGCTACTGGCCCAGCTGGTGCTAAAGGTGCTGCAGGCGTTGCAGGGCATGCAGGTAAAGATGGCGCTAAGTGGTTTTCAGGTAAAGGAGCACCAGCTTCTTTAACTGGTTCAAACCCTGGTGACTACTATTTAGATACTACATCTGGCGATGTATACGAATTGAGTTAAGATGGGTTGGGGAAAGATAGCAAACCTTAAAGGACCATCAGGTTCTGCCGGAGGGAAAGGAGCTAAGGGAGACCAAGGCATACCTGGACCACAAGGACCAAAAGGTAATCCATCAACAGTACCTGGACCAGTTGGACCTAAAGGACCAGTTGGACCGGCAGGCTCAGGTGGAGTACCTAGTGGTGGTATCATTATGTATAGTGGTTTAATAGCTTCTATTCCTCATGATTGGTTGCTATGTGATGGTAAGAACAATACACCTAATATGGTGAACAGATTTGTTATGGGTACAAATGTTGATACAAACATGAAACATACGGGAGGTTCAGCTAATGCAGTTGTAGTTCCTCATACTCATGGAATATCGAGTCATAGTCATACTATGGCTCATACACATTCAATTAACCACAACCATGGGGCTGCTACAACAGCTAACGAGAAGGGTTATCATAGTCACAATATATCTAGGTTGAAAGCTCATACAATGCATGAAGGACCAAAGACAGGACCTAAGGTTGAGGTTGCTAGGGGTATCCAGCATGGTGGTAGAACAATTGCAACTACCACAGAGGTTGGTCACCATAACCACTCATACAATATGCCTGCCTATACGGGTAAGACAGGTGGCTCATCAGCTACTAATACAGGTGGGAAATCTTTGACTACGGGAGGTGCCTCGGGTGCCACTAATAGTGCAACTGGGAAGAACTTACCACCTTATGTGGTATTAGCTTATATAATGAAAAAGTAAAGGAAAATAAATGATTAACAGAATACCAGCAATGCCACTAGGCAGAGGAGATGCTACATCACCATATACGGTTCAAGCAGAAGATGTTGTTGTAGAGTTTACAGCAGAGGGTTCAGCTACAGTTGAAATGGTAGATGGTGTGTCAAAGCCAACCACAGTAGTTAAGGGTGGTAGATACTCACTAGGTGGTGTAAAGAAGATTACATTTAGTGGAACATTCTCAATAGGATAACATTATGAATTTAGGTTTAAATTTAATGTCAGCATCAAGTGGAGGTAGTGGGTTTGTTCCTGGTACTGTTCCAAAGGTTGTGACAAGTTCAATACCTGATACGGGTGATGGTGTTATGGTTGTGTTTGATAGACCTATGACTTCTTCAAATGATTTACAGAAAGCACTTAGTGTTATTGTAAATGGAGGGTCACCCGTTCACCCCGACCACATAGATAAAACACCTGATGGAACAGCTATAGGTTTAATCTTTCCTAAAGATTTCTTTAAGAAAGGTGATGTAGTTACTTGGGCTTATAATGACCAACACCCTACAGAAGAAATCAAAGGTGCTGAGACTAATGGTAAAGAGATAGACAACCAAACATATGGTGTAGTTAATAACTCAACAGTAGTTAAGCCAATACCAACAACTAGAGCATTTAGCTCAGGATTTGATAAAGGATATAAATAATGAGTAACAAAACACAAATAGCTACTTTGTTAGCTGATAACACAACTGGTGCAATTTCACCTAAAGACGTAAGAGATGCCTTTGATCTGGTTGTTATGACTGATGGGTCCCCTATGGCTGCTGGCTATAGTCCAAAGAATGCTCAAGATGTAGCAAACAAAAAATATGTTGATGATAAAACAAAAACGCTTACAGCAGATGACATCAAGAGAATAGAGGGTGATTTATTCAAGTTCTCAGCAGTTGCAGATATGGCTAGTGTTCCTTGGACAACCTTTACATCAGGTGAGGTTATTGTAACGGAAGTATTTAGTGGTACAACTAAGCCTAAAGTAGATACTCGACTAATGGTTCCTTTTGACCTAATGATGCTAAACAAACAATTTCTCCATGCTGGTGAGGATTCAAAGGTGGCCCATGAATATGCATTCATGGACAATAAAACTCACCATATTCAAAAGATTACATTAGGTAGATTTGCTCCTGGTACTGGTACAGGAAACACAGGAGCACTATATTACGACAAAGATGGTGTAGTTATGCATAAAGCCAATGCCGGCACACCAGGTGTAGCTTTCCTTGGGTTTTTAGTTGTATCACAAGAGGTTATGGGCGGTCACAATATAGTGAATGGATCTGATGTAATAATCAACTTGGTGGAAACTATTGCTGACACCCTTCTTGCGGATGGCTCTGTTCAGATGGAGCATTCATATAACCCAACTAATCCACAAGATATTGTTACCAAGAAATTTGTTGACTCACTAGTGCTTGAGAGACCAACAGTAGTCAGTCCTTATACAGCTACACCAACTCAAGCAGAGTTAGTTTCAGCCGCTAAGCTTTTACCTCACTACACAAATAATGTAGCCTTTTGGGGTGTAGGTCATGACTTCTATGTTAGAGACGACCCACAAACAAAGATGATACTTATCAAGTATAGAGGTGTAGCTACAAATACTGATGATACAAAACCAGGTAACTTCTTCTTTGAGAAGTTAACAAAGGCTAAATAATGAGACCAAGCAAGAGTATGAATTTGACTGTACTGACATTTATTGTACTCTTGCACGGGTGTGCATTTGAGTCACCTGTGTTAGATAGCCAAAATGATAGAGCTGGGTTTGTAATAACCAAGCCACCAATGCAGATATCTTACAGAGGTGATATGACTCCCGAAGCACAGAAGTTTACACTTGATGTGATTAGAGAGTTAAAAGGCATTCCTTATAAAGACTACAAGTTTAATGAGAACCATAATGTTAGACTTAATAGTATAGATGCTAAGAGTGATAAAGCAGATATAAACCTACATGAGCATACATATAGTATGCCAACACTAGATAAAGAAGAGGAGGAAACCAATGCCGATAATCAATAGATTTGACTCAGGTGTTGCTATAGGTGTAGATAAACACTACCTAGACCCTACACAGTCAACAGTACTTGTAGACGCTAACATTGAAGCTTATGGTGTTCGTTCAGCTAAACTACCTACAGATATAGGTCTAGCAGATAGAAGCTTATATGAGTTCCCAATCAAAGAGTCAGAGCCTCAAGAGTTTCACATTACTTCATCTGATAGATGGAGAAGCTATGCAGAGTTTCAAGGTAGACTAGTTTATAGTGATGGTGGACCTCAATGTAAGGTAACAGATGGTGACCTTAAAGATGGTGACTTCAAATGGAATGATGTTGGTTCTAAGGCTACTGAGGGTGATATTGTAGCAAGACCATATCTTCTATCTGATATACCAGGAGCTAAGGCAAAACTAAAAGTAGGTGCTAAGCCAAAGGATGGTAAGATAAATGTTTCCCAAATCAGGTATAGATTGGTTGATAGCCATGGAACGGTTTTCATTGGTGATATTCGGAATAATACTGGGAATGCTACTGTCAAGTTTACTTTACCAGCAGGTGTAAAAGTATACAGAGAGTTGATAGATGAGTGGGGTGGCCATACAGATAAGTTCTTATTTGTAGGAGCAGGAAACTTCACTGATGGTCTTGTAGATATTGACGATGCTTATGAGTTCATTGCCTCTTCTAAGATTGCAGAGTTTTCTTCGCATAGAATATCGCTTGTGTTAGGCAAGCCTTACTCAGTACCATATAAGATATTAAAGTCGGTAGGTGATGCAGTACTTAAAGTGTCATCTGTTTATGAGCTTACAGCTAGTGATACTTGGACTAAGGAAGATATTGATATTGAAGTTCATCACTTAAACCCACCAACTGATATTAGTGCTATGGCTTCATCATTTGCCCTATCAGATACTTTGTATATACTTACTAGAATAGGTAACAACTATGGCGTGTGGAAGAAAGATGGAACTAATGTAGTTAATACAACATTCCCTATTGATGATGAGTTCTTTAAGTGTACCACAATAGAGAATAATGGTGTAGTTTACTTCTTCTCACCAGCTAAAGGTAGAGTGCTTATTTTTGATGGTATGACATTAGTTATTAAGACTATGACTAAGTTTAAATATGCTAAGGCTGCTGACAGTGTGTACACTATTAAAGGTGATACTATCTATGCTATTCTTAATGATAGACATGAAGCAAACATTCGTAAGATACAGCTTCCATCACTTAAGGTAGAACTGACTGGTTTAGCAAGAGTAAAGATTGAGAAGATAAGAGGTCTTGGTGGTACATCAGGATGTGTATTTACAGATGGAGACTTTCAGATATTCCCTATACATAAAGGTATTATCTCTTACTCTACATTGAGTGGTCAAGTTATTGAAGCAGATGTTAGAGGTGCAAACATACCTACTAAGTCTAAGTTCAAAGGGTTTACATACTTTAACACATTAATTAGAGCTATCGCCCACAGAGATGATGAACTAGCTTTATTGTATAAGTGGAACATAATCCATGCTCACTCACCAGCAGCTATTCCAGTGTTTGATGAGCGAACATTGACCGGTACATTCTTATATAACACAGGTCAAGAAACTGCTCAAGGTCAGCATGGACCTATTATGCTTACCGAGTCTAATCCAATTAGTATCCACAAAGGGCACATGAAAGTAGATTTAAGCAAGGTAACACATACTACAGAGTTAAGACTATACAGAACAGGTGGTTATCTAACAGAGTATAAGATGGTAGAAGATATAGACCCTACAAATACTTATGCGGATAAGAAAGATGATGTAACAATAGCTAACCACCCAACCGGCAGCTACAACTATAAAGATGCACCACCTGAGGGATTGATGTGGTTAACAGAGCACAAAGGAAGATTGTTTGGTTCTGTAGGTGATATGTTGTATTGGTCTGAACCAGGTGATGTAGATAGTTGGGATAGAGTTAAATCATTTATGATACTAGACAGAGAAATCACAGGTATAGCTTCTGCTGTGTTTGGTTTGGTTATCTTTATGAAAGGTAGAATTAAGCTACTTTCAGGTAATGCACCTCAAGACTTTAATCTATCTACTGTAACTAACTCAAAAGGTACACTAGATGGTAGAAGTGTTCAATCAGCTAGAGAGGGTGTTATGTTCTTTAGTGAAGATGGACTATGTTTTACTGATGGTAGACAAGTTGTAGAATTTAGCTATAAACTATTAGGTTCTCGTAATTGGAATGTTATTGACTCAACTACAACTGATAGAAGCTACTTTGCACTTTGTGAAAACTTCATGAAAGGTACACTAAACCCAGCAAGAGTTATTATGAGAGTAGACTTAGAAGAAGCACCTAAGTTTAGCTTCCTTGAGGCAGATAATGTTGAAGGTCTTGGGTATGTTAATGGTAAGTTAGCTCACTCAAAAGGTGGTAACCTATTTGATACACTTGGGAGTGGTGAAAGAATATTTAACTACAAGTCAGGTAACATCAGTGAAGGTGCTATTACCATGGTTAAGGAGTGGAACAGAGTCAGAGTATCTGGTGAGTTCATTGGTTTGTTCATAGTAAGAATTGATGATAGAGAGGTTATCATTGAAGAGATAATTGTAGGTATCCATGATGAACTTAACTTCCACATACCTAAAGGAAGAAACAAAGGTAAGTCTTTATCATTTGAAGCTGTAGGAACTGGTATTATAACCAGCATAGAGTACAGCATAACTCCAAGAGGTACTACAAAATGACCTACATAGAATTTGTGGCAATGACTGGACTTACTCAAGAACAACTTGATAAGTCTGTTAACCTTGATAATGTTATATCTCCTACAATCCTTAGTGACTTTGAGTTGAGAGACTCAGACATTCAAGGGACTGGGTTCTTCACAACTAGGAGCTATCAAGCTGGTGAGTTTATAGGTGTGGCTCTTATTAAAGAGTTCAGAACAGAGTTAGGAAGATATGTAAACCACTCTGATGAACCTAATGTAGAGTTTCAGATAGTCAATGATGGAGCAGTTGTAGTAGCCCTTAGAGATATTAGCAGAGAGGAAGAGATTGTAGTTGATTACTCAAATCATTATGAAAGTCAGAGAGCTGTAATAGAGTATAATGGTATTGATAGAATGGAGATATATCTCCGGTCTCTTCCTAATGCTAAAGACATATCTGATTACGAAGCTGAGACTCATGTTTTTGATAATTCAGGTTTAGCCATTAGATATGTAAAGATGAATGCAGGCGAGGTTGTACTAGGTAAAGTACATAAAGAGTGGAATGTCAATGTATTGACTCAAGGTTCTCTTTGGGTAACAAATGACCCAACTAAAGACTTTGTTAGGATTGAAGCACCTTACACATTTGAAACAGGACCAGGCTCACAGAAATTTGTTATGTGTGAGACTGCTTGTATCTTTATGAATGTAATAAGAACATTACCTAATGAAACTAAAGAAGAGGTACTAAAGAGAATGGCAGAAGATACTAAAATAACAAAGGAGATAGAATGTCAGCAATAGCAATAGGTGCTGCAGTAATTGGTGCAGGAGCAGCGATTTACTCGTCAAACAAAGCATCAAAGGCACAAGGTAAAGCATCAGACGCAGCCGCAGCTTCGGCAGCAGAAGACCTAGCTTTTCAAAAAGATAAGTATGGCAAAGCTGAAGAGTATATGAAGGGTGCTATGTATGCATCGGGTGTAGAGTGGGTAACAGCTGATGCACATATTGGACTTAGTGGTGTAGGATATAATCCAGCTACTTTAGATACTGCTAACTTAGCTAAGTCTAAAGCATTCCTATCCAAAGCTGAAACAGCACAAGGTGTTCTATCTGATTTTGATGGTTTCCTTCAGAGTTTCAAAGATGCTATGGGTGAGAATAGTGAAGCGATGGAAACATTTAGTAGAAGATATGGTAACATTATGGACAATGTGTCAGATGGTATTATGAAGGTATCTCAAGAGAGATTGTCTGCTAGTGGTAGAGAACAACTAAGCTTAGATGCAGACCAAATGAGAAGAGATATTACACAGAAACTTAATGTAGCCAATATGAACAGAAGTGGTATTAACCTAGAGCTACAAGATAGAATGAATATGGATGTAGAGAAGATGGCTCGTAAGATTGATGTTGACTCATATGGTCAAGCACAAGGACTACAAGCACAAGGTACACAAACATTGAATAGTATCTACGGTATTGGTAATCAGATACAAGGTAGAAGAGAAGGCTTACATATGACTAAAGGCCAGGGTATGCTACAGAATGAACAGTTCAATGCTCAGACTGGTACTCAGGTAAATATGTACAATGCTTCTAACCAACAGCAAGCTAATCAGTTTAATGCAGGTCAGCAACAAGCAACTAGCCAATGGAATGCAGGACAGACAAACCAAGCTATGAGTTCTAATATGCAGGCAACTAACACAGCTAGAGCATTTGCAGCACAAGCACAGAATACAATGTATGCAAACGCAGCCCAGATGTATGCTAACAGATCGCAGAGTAGATTGACTGCTAACAACTCATTCTATGGTGGTGTAGCTATGCCTGATGCTTCTAATGTAATTAATGCACATAACGCGGCGGCAGCGTCTGCTGGTAAGAGTGCTTCTGGCTATGCGGCGGTAGCAGGTAACCTAGCTGGTAAAGCTTATGATGCCTACCAAAATAGACCTCAAACTGCAGCTCCAGTAGCAGCACCGGCATCTTATGGTGGTGACCCACTTGACTTATTCTAAGGAGGATTAAATGAATAGTAATAACCCAGAGTATTTAAAAGAAACTTTTCAATACTCTTTAGATACATATGAAGAGTCACAGAAGGAAGCTCAAGAGTGTAGAGATATGATGACTAACCGTCACTATACTCACGAGCAGATAGCTGTACTTAACCAGAGAGGACAACCTGTGGAAACCTTTAACGTCATTCTAATGATGATTAGAGCACTAACAGGTTATCTAGGTAAGGTACAGAACAGACCACAAATCAAAGCCAGAACAACTGATGGTCTTGATGTAGCTAATGCACTCAATGACTACACAACATATGTACTTGAAGAGAATAGCTTTGAAGTAGTTAAGCGTAAGCTTATGCTTGATGGACTTACTTCAGGTCTTATGATTGAGTATATGGACATTGAGAAAACAGGTGATAAAGATCAGTATGGTAGAGATAAGCACAGAATCAAACTAAGCTATGCTCCATCATATCAGGTAGCCCTTGACCCTATGGCTAAGCTTGAAGACCATTCAGACTTTAGGTTCTTCCACAGATTTAAATGGATTAGTGAGGATAACTTCATATCTCTATACACTAAGAAAAAGTTGAAGAAACTCGAAGAGGGAAGAAACTTCCTTGACAGACCGGTGGCTGATAAAGATAGAGATATGAACAATGTAGGATACAGCGGTATCTACAAAGCACATGAGAAATATCTTGTAGTTCACTCTATTGTAAGAGAAAGAAATGGCGATGTTTATTCTGTTCAATGGTCAGATGGTGAAATACTTATGAGAAATAAGATTACATTTAAAGACATTAAGAACCCATATATTGTAGTGAAGATGAATGATGAGTTAGATACTACAGAGTTTTATGGTCCATTCAGAGAAGTTGTAGAAAGTCAGAAGGCTATTAACCAAGCACTCATTCAGATACAGCTATTGATTAACACATCTAAAGCTTTCATTGAAGATGGTGCAGTTGATGATGTAGACAAGTTCAAAGAGTCTTTCTCAAGAGTTAACTCTGTTGTAGAGGTAGCAGAACTTAGTGGTGTTAAGATTGAAGATATGTCAAGAGATATACTTAATCAGTATACAGCTATTGATAAGGCACTAGAGAGAATTAAACTTGTTCTTGGAGTTAATGACTCATTTCTAGGTAATGCCTTTGCTTCTGACTCAGGTCGTAAGGTTCAGATACAAGCTAACCACTCTGCTGGTATGTTATCATACTTGACAGAGAAGATGGAAATCTTGATGAAACGAACCGGTCAGAATATTGTAGCTTTAAGTAGACAGTACATAGCGGCGGAAGAAATCATCAGAACTACAGACCATTTTGTAGGAGATAGATACTTCACCATTAACAGACCAGTCCAAGAGCCAGTAATTGACCCTATGACAGGACAGCCAGTTATTGACCCTCAAACAGGGCAGATGGCAATGCAACCAGTTATGGAACCTGTTGTTGACCCAGCTAGTGGTGAGTTCATTATTAATGAGGAGACAGGAGCTATTGCACTTGCACCTCTAGGTGACCCATCTTCAACATTTAGTTACGCTAATGTTGATATCAAAGTAGAGAGTGTAGCTACAGATCAAACCCAAGAGAAAGACCAACTGGTACTTGAAACTGTAGTTAATGGGCCAATGGGTCAAGCTTTACTACAAATGAACCCTGCAGGTTATATGATGGCTTCATCACTCAGTCTACGAAATCAAGGAGCTAAGTACTCAAGTGTACTAAGTGATATATTCCAACAGACTTCATTGATGGTATCCAATGGTCAGATTGACCCTACATTAGCGATGGCAGGAGGTAACATGCAAGCAATATTAGGTGGTGCAATGGGAGGTTCAAATGGTAACCCTCAGAATGGACCTAGTTCACAGACATTACAAGTTCCAACA
>Ga0256844_10000391_pt1 | contig 16879 bp, 13 predicted proteins | sample MusselsmetaG_FD_189100 | JGI IMG/M metagenome (GOLD analysis project Ga0256844, IMG submission 189100) | Mussel associated microbial communities from hydrothermal vent at the East Pacific Rise, Pacific Ocean - Mussels | ecosystem: Host-associated > Mollusca > Shell > Unclassified ... | reverse complement strand
TCAGCATTATCTGGGCAATTATCATGATGGTATTAGTAATGGTTACTAAATCTAGTATGATTAGCTATTTAGGCTATGCTTCTTGGATATTTATAATCTTAGGTATTATGAATGCTGCTGGAGGAAAAGAACAAAAAGTACCTTTAATAGGATAAAAATAACTATTTAATAGTTATGTTTGAAGTCACGCTTTTTAGCGTGACTTTTTTATTTTAAAGCTATTATGATAAACCTATCTCTAGAATACCTAATTAGACAGCCAAAAGTTACAATTACAAATCCTCCACTCCTTATTCTATTACATGGTTACGGTAGTAATGAACAAGATTTATTCTCTTTTGCTGAAGAACTACCAGATGAATTATTAATTATTAGTGCTAGAGCTCCGTTATCTATGGGTTCTGGTAGCTATGCATGGTATACCATACATTTTGATGCTGAAGATGCGCGTAAATTTTCAGATATTCCTGAAGCAATACAAGCTAGGGATACTATTGCTAATTTTATTGATGAAGTTTTGGCGCATTTTGATGTTGATAAAACGAATGTCTTTTTATTAGGTTTTAGCCAAGGTACTATTCTAAGCTATGCTGTAGCTTTAAACCATCCTGAAAAGGTACAACATGTCATTGCTTTAAGTGGTTATGTAAACACAGAATTATTGCCTAGTAGCTTAGAAAAAGACAACTATAAAAATTTAGATTTTTATATTTCTCATGGTAGTGTAGATCAGGTGATTCCTGTAGATTGGGCACGTAAGGCAGTACCCTTTTTAGATACATTAGATATTTCAAATTCATATCAAGAGTATCCTGTTGGTCATGGTGTAGCTCCTCAAAATTTTCATAACTTTAGTGCGTGGATTAAAAAACGAATCTAAGTTTTTACACGTTCTCGATACATCTGTCTCTGACGAACACTTGAACTGACGTTATATCATTTAATTATATCCCCTCCTAATGAGTAAAGAAGAAAAAGACAACTTAGAAGAACTAAAATATCCTATCGGAAAACATGAGACTCCAACGATCATAGACTCTAAACAGGTTCTAGAATGGATTACTATTTTAGAAGATTTTCCAAAACAATTACGAGACTCAGTCCAAAACCTAAGCAATAAACAATTAGATACTCCCTATCGACCTGAAGGCTGGACTATCAGGCAAGTGATACATCATTTAGCAGATAGTCACCATAATAGTTATACACGTTTTAAATGGGCACTTACAGAAGACAGACCTATAATCAAAGCCTATTATGAAGAACGTTGGGCTGAATTGCGCGACAGTAAATCTGGACCCATCTTCTTATCTTTAAACGCATTAGATGCATTGCATGCCAAATGGACCTATTTTCTAAGAGGGTTAACACCTCAAGAATTAAATCAATTATTTATCCATCCTGATGGTAATGAAGAGATTAGTCTCTCAGAAAATATTGGCATTTACGCTTGGCATTGTGTACATCATTTTGCGCATATTCATAATTTAAAGAAACATAAAGGGTGGAAATAACAAACTCCTATCAACTTAAAAATGCCGAATAGACAAACTCTATTCGGCATTATTTATAAGCTAATTTTATTATTATTTATCTTTTGGATATAACACTCCTAAGACATAACCACTCGTTAAATATTTTTTAGCAACAGCTTGAATGTCCACGGCATTTATGGCATCAATATCTTTAGTCTGTCCTATAATTTTAGAACGGTCTTTTTTATCAAAATCGGCATTGCTTAATGCTCTTAACCAATATTTATTCTTTTTAAGATTCTCTTTGTACTTTAATAATTGTGTCTCTTTAATTTTATTGATATCTTTTTCAGTAGGCCCATTATCAATAATATTTTGCAACTCAGCCAAAGCCAAAGCTTTTAACTTTTCTACATTTTTAGGTCCACAAGGAAAAGAGATTCTAAAACTGTAAGATCCATAAGGGTATTTTTCCATATTTCCTCTTGCACCTACTCCATATACACCAGACTCTTCTTCTCTAAGCTTTTCAATCAATTTGATTGTTAAAATCTCTCCTAAACTTTTTAATAAATGCTCCTCATTCGCATCATAAGTAGTTTCTCCAGAAAACAGAATCTTTACACTACTTTTAGGTTCTGACCCTTTTTTTATGATTTTTTCGAAAGAACCAGACAAAGGTCTAAATCCGTGATCTTTAAATTCTTCACGAATATCTGAACTAGGTAAACTAGCAATATATTGTTTTATATATGCTCTTAATTTCACCTCATCAAAACTACCAATAAAATAAAAATTGAAATCACCTGCATTTGCAAAACGTTCTTTGTATTTATTATAGGCTAAATTATAATCTGCAGCATCCCAAGCCTCAGCCGTAGGAAAACCAACATGCCTTTTATCATTTTTATATAAAAAATTCTCAAACTCTATTTGAAAATAATAATTAGGATTTGATAAAATATTCCCTAAAAAAGCTTTTTGTTTACTTACAAAAGATTTAAATGCTTTATTATCTTTATTTAAAGATGTAAAGTTTAAATATATCATCTGAAACATCGTTTCTAAATCTTTTGGTGTAGAACTTCCTGTTAAGCCTTCACTTTTAGTGTTGATAAATGGTCTAACTCCTACAATTTTTCCAGAAAGTAGTTTCCCTAAATCTGTTTTTGTAAAACCATTAATCCCTGCATCAGCTAAACCAAGATTAGCATTTGCCGTCTTGAATAACGTTTCTGTATCATATAATGAAGTTCCTCCATAACTAAAAGCTCTCAGTAAAACTTCATCTGCTTTAAAATCAGTTTTCTTATATGTTACTGTTGCTCCATTAATTAAAGTTAAAGTTGTTGTGCCTAAACCTTCATTTTTAACTTCTTTTATGATTGCACCTGCTTTTGGTAAGTCTGTCATTAAGGCATCTCCCAATTCTTTATCTTCGTAAGGTTTAATATCTGCTTTTGCAACTTCGTCCAATAAATCTAAGATCTCTTTTTCTGTTATTTTTAAAGCTCCTTCCTTTTCAGCTCCTGTTAATACTACTACTCTATTATCTTCATGTAAATAATCATTTATTAAGGCCTTCACTTCTTCTAAACTAATTACAGACAATCCTTTCTTATAAAAATTATGCTCCCATTCAATACCTGGAATAGGTTCTTGCTCTAGAAAGTTACGTATATATTCACCAACATAATCTCTTGATTCAGCTTTATCTTTATTCAATAATAATTTATCCATACGTGCCATAATATCTTTTTTAGCACGTTCAAATTCACCTTTTTGAAAACCATATTTTTTTACACGAGCATTTTCTTCTAGCAATACTTTCAATGCAGCTAACTGTCCTGTTGGACTTGTCATAGCAAATGATTGATAGGCATTTTTACTTCTTGCCCATGTGCCTCCATAATAGGAAAATCCATATGCAAAAGGTGGATTTTCACCATTACGTAATTCATCTAAACGATTATTAATCATTTGAGAAAATAACCTTTTAACTATCGATTTTCTATAATCACTCTCGGCAATATATACTTTTGGTAAACCGTTTTCTTTATATAGTAATTGCACCCTATTAAAAGTAGCTTCTTTGTCCGTTTCAATAGCTATTAGTGTTTCTTGATGTGTTGGTACATTAAATACTTTACGCTCTCGTGGATTAACTACTGCTGGGTAACTACTAAAATGTGCTTTGATTTTCGCTTCCAATTTATCAATATCTACGTCTCCTACGGCTACAACCGACATTAAGTCTGGCCTATACCAATCCTTTTTAAAACGACGAAGTACTTCTGGTTTGAAATTTTCTAGAATATCTTTTTTGCCAATAGGTAAACGTTCTGCATATTTTGAGTTGTGCATTATTTTAGGTAAATAATTTCCTAACATTCGTTTCTCTGCACCAAGCCCTAAACGATACTCTTCTAAGACTACACCTCTTTCTTTGTCAATTTCTTCTTCTGTTAATAACGTGTTGAAAGCCCAATCTTCAATAATCTGAAATCCTTTTTCTAATTTCTCTTCATTATCACTAGGTATTGGTAACATATAAACTGTTTCATCAAAACTAGTATAGGCATTCAAATCTGCACCAAATTTCACACCAATACTTTGTAAATAATCTACCAATTCATTTTTTTTAAAATTCTTTGTTCCATTAAAGTTCATATGTTCCATAAAATGAGCTAAACCTCTTTGGTCATCATCTTCTAAAATTGAACCTGCATTTACAACAAGTCTTAAGACCACTTTATCTTCAGGTTTACCGTTATTACGAATATAATAGGTTAAGCCATTCTCTAATTTACCTGTTCTAATGTTTGGGTCTATAGGAATATTAGCATCTGTAATTTCTAGTGTTTGCTGTTGAGTGTCTTTTACTTCTTCTTGAGCAAAAGAAAATTCAACTCCTAAAAACAGTACAATTCCTAAAATTATTTTTTTAGTACTAAAATTTCTGTATACTTTTTTTTCGATACTTCGGAAGTAATTTTTCTTTAAATAGTTCATTATTTATTTGTATTGATGATTTTATAAAATATTTTCTACCTGTTCTCCTTGTAACAGTTTGAGTCAACTAATTTAGTAAATTAACCTTAATTACAATTCAGCTGCCAATCTACATCCTTGACTAATAGCTCTTTTTGCATCTAATTCAGAAGCAAAATCTGCTCCTCCAATAACATGTGCCTTTATCCCTTTTTCTTCAAGTGGAGTCAATAACTCCTTTAACGGAACTTGACCTGCACATATAATAATAGTATCAACTTCAAGCACTTTTTGCTCACCGTTTTGCATATAATGCAAGCCTACATCATCTATTTTTGTATACTGCACCTGATTGATGAATTGTACATTTTTTTTCTTTAAAGTAGAACGATGAATCCATCCCGTAGTTTTACCGAGCTTACCTCCAAATTTACCTTTACTTCTTTTAAACATAAAAATTTCTCTTGGTGAAGGATGAATATCAACTTGCATTTCTTCAATACCACCTCTTGCTCCTAATGTTTTGTCAATTCCCCATTCTTTTAGCCAAGTATCAATATTTAATGCAGAAGATTCTCCTTCATGAGCCAAATATTCTGACACATCAAAACCAATTCCTCCAGCTCCTATGACTGCTACTCTTTTACCTACAGTTTTTTTATGTTTTAAGACATCAATATAATTTAGGACTTTCTTATTTGCAATTCCTTCAATTTTTACTTCTCTTGGTATAATACCCGTTGCTAAAATAACTTCATCAAAATTTTCTTCTACTAAATCAGTACTAGTAACTCTAGTGTTCAATTTCACATCTACATTGTGTAATTCTAATTGTTTTTTAAAATATCGAATCGTTTCATAAAACTCTTCTTTTCCTGGAATTTGCTTTGCGATATTAAATTGCCCTCCTATTTCTTTATTCGCATCAAATAACGTTATTTTATGTCCGCGTTGCGCTGCAACTGTTGCTACAGCCAAACCAGCAGGACCAGCACCAACTACGCCAATTTTTTTCGTTTTCCTTGAAGGTGTATACTTTAATTCTGTTTCATGACATGCTCTTGGGTTTACCAAACAACTTGCTACTTTCTGTTGAAATACATGATCTAAACATGCTTGATTACAGCCAATACATGTATTTATTTCATCTTCTTTTTCACCAAAGGCTTTGTTTACCCAAGCTGCATCTGCTAAAAATGGGCGGGCCATAGAAACCATATCGGCATGTCCATCTGCCAAAACCCGCTCGGCAATCTCTGGCATATTTATTCGGTTGGTCGTTATTAAGGGAATAGAAACCTCTTTCTTCATTTTTTGTGTAACCCATGTAAAAGCTGCACGTGGTACAGAGGTTGCAATAGTCGGAATTCTAGATTCGTGCCAACCAATTCCTGTATTGATTAGTGTTGCTCCTGCTTTTTCAATCTCTTTTGCCAATTGCACGACTTCTTCCCAAGAACTTCCTTTCTCAATTAAATCTAACATCGATAAACGGTAGATGATAATAAAATTTTCACCTACACCTTCTCTTACCTTTTTAACCAATTCAATGGGTAATTTTATTCTATTTTTATAAGAACCTCCCCAATCATCTGTTCTTCGATTTGTCTTCTCTACAATAAATTGATTAATAAGATACCCTTCAGAACCCATAATTTCAATGCCATCATAGCCTGCTTTTTTTGCTAGCTTTGCTGAATTTACAAAATCTTTTACCGTTCTTTTTATCCCTGATGCTTTTAACTCAAAAGGTTTAAATGGACTTATTGGCGATTTTATTGCTGATGGCGCTACACATAATGGGTGATACCCATAACGACCTGAATGCAAAATTTGCATACAAATTTTACCCCCTTCATTATGTACAGCATCTGTAATTGTCTTATGCTGTCTAGCGTGCTTCTGTGTACTCATTCGCGCAGCAAAAGGAACCGTCAACCCTTGTATGTTAGGTGCTATACCGCCAGTAACTATCAAGCCTACACCTCCTCTAGCTCTTTCAGCATAGAATGCTGCCATACGTTCAAATCCATTTTTTTCTTCTTCTAAACCCGTATGCATAGAACCCATCAAAATTCTATTCTTTAATGTTGTAAAGCCTAAATCTAAAGGTTTAAAAAGATTTTTATATTTGGTCATTGCTGCTAAAACTAGTTATCTATAGCTGCAAGATAATAGATTTTATTCAAACCTTAAGTCTATTCGCTCTATATCAAAAATAAGTTGAAATTTTTATTAAAAAAATTAGTCCCCAAACAAAAAGGATTTGTATATTTGCGCTCGATTTAAGCAATGACTTTTTTTATAAAGTATTGCTAATGCAAATTAAAGAAGATTTTAAAAGATATTTATAATGAGTAAAAGAACATACCAACCATCAAGACGTAAAAGAAGAAACAAGCATGGTTTTATGGAAAGAATGGCTAGCGCTAGTGGTAGAAAAGTATTGGCTAGAAGAAGAGCTAAAGGAAGAAAGAAAATATCTGTTTCATCAGAAGCTAGACCAAAAAAATAATGCATTTATTATTTTAACCATATATAGGGTGTTACTTTTATTAGTAACACCCTTTTTTTTTATATCTTTTTAATAAGTTTTTTAATTTTCACCTTTAATAAAAGTAGAAATTCTAAATATTTGCAATTCTAATAATACCTTAAAAAATGCCCAAAAACAATTCGATAAAATCCGTTTTAATTATTGGTTCAGGTCCAATTATTATTGGTCAAGCTTGTGAGTTTGATTATTCAGGTAGCCAATCTATTCGTTCTTTAAAAGAAGAAGGAATTGAAGTTACCTTAATCAATTCAAATCCAGCTACAATCATGACTGATCCGTCATTGGCTGATAATATCTATTTAAAACCTTTAACAACTAAATCGATAGTAGAGATACTAAAGAAGCATCCTAATATTGATGCTGTTCTACCAACTATGGGTGGACAAACGGCATTGAATTTATGTATTGAGGCGCAAGATAAAGGTATTTGGAAAGATTTTGAAGTAAAGCTGATTGGTGTAGATATAGATGCTATAAATATTACTGAAGATAGAGAGCAGTTTAGAAAATTAATGCTAGAAATAGGTATAGGTCAAGCTCCTTCTACTACAGCAACATCCTTTTTAAAAGGTAAAGAGATTGCTCAAGAATATGGTTTTCCGCTAGTAATTAGACCTTCATTTACATTGGGAGGATATGGAGCCTCAATTGTACATGATGAAGAAGATTTTGATAATTTATTAAGTAGAGGGTTAGAAGCGTCTCCTATCCATGAAGTTCTTATTGACAAAGCTTTATTAGGCTGGAAAGAATACGAATTAGAACTGTTACGTGATAGAAATGATAATGTTGTTATTATCTGTACGATAGAAAATATGGATCCGATGGGAATTCATACAGGAGATTCAATAACAGTAGCTCCTGCAATGACTTTGAGCGATTCTACCTATCAAAAGATGCGTGATATGGCAATACATATGATGCGCTCTATTGGTGATTTTTCTGGAGGTTGTAATGTGCAGTTTGCGGTAAGCCCAGATGAGAAAGAAGATATTATTGCCATTGAAATTAATCCTCGTGTATCTCGATCATCTGCATTAGCATCAAAAGCGACAGGGTATCCTATTGCAAAAGTGGCTACAAAATTAGCTATTGGTTATCATTTGGATGAACTAGAAAATCAAATTACCAAAACTACCTCTGCATTATTTGAGCCTACCTTAGATTATGTAATTGTAAAAATACCGCGTTGGAATTTTGATAAATTTGAAGGTTCAGAGCGTACCATTGGCTTACAAATGAAATCTGTTGGAGAAGTTATGGGTATCGGAAGGTCTTTCCAGGAAGCTTTACATAAAGCGACACAATCTCTTGAAATTAAGAGAAATGGACTTGGTGCAGATGGCAAAAGCTATAAAGATTACAATCAGATTATTGATAAATTAACCAATCCTAGTTGGGATCGTGTTTTTGTAATTTATGATGCTATTCAAATGGGAATATCACTCTCTAGAATACATGAAATTACAAAAATTGACATGTGGTTCTTAAAACAATATGAAGAATTATATGCCTTAGAAAGAGAAATTTCTACCTATACACTCGAAACTTTGCAACGTGATTTATTATTAGAAGCCAAACAAAAAGGCTATGGAGACCGACAAATAGCACATATGTTAGGTTGTTTGGAAAGCGAAGTGTATACCAAGCGTCAAGAACACAATATCAATAGAGTTTATAAATTGGTAGATACCTGTGCGGCTGAATTTAAAGCTCAAACACCCTACTACTACTCTACTTTTGAGAATAATAGTATTCAAAACGGTAAGGCACTTGTTGAAAACGAATCAATTGTTACGGCTAAAAAGAAAGTAATCGTATTGGGTTCAGGCCCTAATAGAATTGGTCAAGGTATAGAGTTTGACTACTGTTGTGTACATGGTATTTTGGCTGCTAAAGAATGTGGTTATGAAACCATTATGATTAACTGCAACCCTGAAACGGTTTCTACCGATTTTGACACGGCAGATAAACTATACTTTGAACCTGTTTTTTGGGAACATATTTACGATATTATCCAACATGAAAAACCAGAGGGTGTTATTGTACAATTGGGCGGGCAAACAGCATTGAAATTAGCCGAAAAATTTGATAAATATGGTATCAAAGTCATTGGAACATCTTTTGAAGCCTTAGATTTAGCTGAAGATAGAGGTCGTTTTTCTAAATTACTAGAAGATTTAAATATTCCTTTTCCACAATTTGGCACTGCTACTACTGCTGATGAAGCATTAGCTGTAGCTGACGAATTAGATTTTCCAATTTTAGTGCGCCCTTCGTATGTATTGGGAGGACAAGGTATGAAGATTGTTATCAACAAACAGGAATTGGAGGAGCACGTGGTAGATATTCTTCGAAAAATACCAAATAATGTATTGCTTTTAGACCATTATTTAGATGGTGCTATTGAAGCCGAGTCTGATTCTATTTGTGATGGTAAAGATGTATATACTATTGGCATTATGGAACATATTGAACCTTGTGGTGTACATTCTGGAGATTCTAATGCAACTTTACCTCCATTTAATTTAGGAGAATTCGTAATGCAACAAATAAAAGATCATACGGTAAAAATTGCATTAGCATTAAAGACGGTAGGCTTGATCAATATTCAGTTTGCCGTAAAAGATGATATTGTATATATTATTGAAGCTAATCCTAGAGCATCTCGTACCGTTCCCTTTATTTCTAAAGCTTATGGTGAACCTTATGTAAATTATGCAACCAAAGTAATGTTAGGTGAAGCTAAAGTGAAAGATTTTACTTTTAATCCACAATTAAAAGGCTACGCCATAAAACAACCTGTGTTTTCATTTAATAAGTTTCCTAATGTAGATAAAAAATTAGGCCCTGAGATGAAATCTACAGGTGAAAGCATCCTCTTTATTGACGATTTAAAAGATGATCAGTTCTATGAATTGTATTCTAGGCGTAAAATGTATTTGAGTAAGTAGATTCCCTTTTATTTATTGGTATTATCTATCGCAATCCTTAAATCTAAATTGTGTTTTTCTTCTAAAAAAACAATTAATTTAGCCATAGCAATCCCTCTATGACTAATTCTCCCTTTTTCTGCAAGTGTCATTTCTGCAAAAGATTTATCAAAACCTTCAGGCTTGAAAATAGGGTCATAGCCAAAACCTGAGTCCCCTTGTTTTTTTGAAAGAATTTCACCTTTACAGATGCCTTCAAAAATATATTGACTTCCTTTAATATTTAACGCAATAACCGTTCTAAACTGTGCTTTTCTATTGGTCTCACCTTTTAGATTGCTTAATAATTTTTGCATATTTAATTCAGAATTACTATGCTCACCCGCATATCTAGCCGAATATATGCCTGGTGCATTTTGTAAGGCTTCTACCTCTAAGCCAGTATCATCTGCAAAACAATCATAATTATAATGAAATTTGACATATCCAACTTTTAAGAGTGCATTCTCTTTAAGTGTTTGCCCTGTTTCTGGGATGTCAGCTGTACAGCCAATATCTGGCAAGCCCAATAACATAATATCTTTAGGAATTAATTGCTGAACCTCCTTAAGCTTACTGTTATTATGTGTTGCAAAAATTATAGTCATTTTTATTTTTCTTCTTAAATTTAAGGTATACTCCTTTTCGAATTAAGTTTTATTGCTATACGTTAACTCACCACAAAGGATTACTTTTTTATCCTTAAGAAACTTATTCGAACCCGCTTACATCTTTTGTTGCTATACTTACAACACCAAAATTTCCTAAAATTTTCCTGTTCGTTTTTAAATTTATAATATTTCCGGTTAAATGCACAGGTGGGTAGCAAATAATTGACTCAGACCTCCTCCTTCACCATCTCCTCCAGATTGAGTATCTTCTTGAATAACAACATTTAAATAAAATTGATAGGTATCATAACTGAAATTCGCTAAACTCGCATGAACTGTACCTTTGAACAAACCAATATTCTCTTCAATAAATGCATCATCGTTCCCATCAAAAAGAATATCATTAGATAACATATATGCTCCAGAGTCTATACCATTTTCTGAAGTCGTAATTTCTAGTTTATAAAAGTTTCTCTTATCCTTAGGGTCTTTAAAACTCGCTCTGATAAAACCATTAATTTTTGAAACTTCATCAATATAAACCAATGGTTTTAATTGCTCTTTTTCTGACTTATATGTTGTGCCGTCTTCTAATTCAACCTCAATCCAATAATAATTCCCAAATGTAGGGGAGATAACAGAAATACTTTGATATACGCCAGTATTTTTTAAAAATTCACCTGTAACAATAGAGCTTTCTCCATTAGAATTTTCCGTATATAATACAATTTTAGCATTATTTACGGGTTTAGGTTCGTTTGAAGTATTCTCCACAGAAACTGATTCTTGTATTGTTATTTTTAAATGCTCCGTAGCATTCGTAAGATTGCCAAAAATAAATACTTGAGGCTCAAACGAAGTGTTTAGTGTAATTTCTGTATTACAACTCGTTGATAAAATTGATATTAATAGTATTGCGATGTATTTATATAGTAATTTCATTGCTGTATGTCTTAAAATTTAAAATTATAGGTAATAAAAGGAATTTGTGATCCTATGACTGAGAATTGAAAAGTTCGTAATTTATTATTATTAAAAGTAGAATAGGTTGAAAATGCATTTTTTCGTCCATAGACGTTATAAACTCCAAATGAAAAACTACTTACCCATTTTGTATTAGGGTTATCTGTTGGCTTATACGTAAAGGAGATGTCCATTCTATGTGTATCTGGTATTCTATACGCATTCCTATCAGAATATGTCAAATGCGGAATGCCATCAACAATAATTCTACCTGTAGGCTGCGTGGTAGGCCTACCTGTTTGATAAGTGAAATATGTGCTTAAATCCCATTTTTTATTCAATTTATAATTTGCAGTTAAATTTAAAAGATGTGGTCTATCATAATTTGAAGGATAATATATCCCTCCATTGATATTCTCAGTTTTAAATGCACTCGTAGTTTTTCTTTTTGTTAGTGCATATGTATAATTAATATTCCCTGTCAGGTTTCCTTTATTTTTATAAATTCCCATTTCTACTCCATAAGCATAGCCATCAGCAGGTAACAATTCTGTCTCTATATTTTTATTAATAAATAAATCTGCTCCGTTTTTATATTCAATCATATTCTTAAAGGTTTTATAATAGCCTTCTAAAGAAAAATTATACATCCCATTTGAAGTGTCATAAGCATAACCTGCCGAAATTTGATTTACTTCTATTGGCTTAATATGTGCTCCTGAAGGCTTCCAAATATCAAATGGCAAAGCTGCAGAAGTATTAGATATCAAATGGATATATTGAAACATTCTATTATAGCCTAACTTAATGGCTTTACGCTCCTCTAGATCATACTTTAAAGACAATCGTGGTTCTAAACCCGTATAACTCTTTATAATTTTACCTTTTTCATATGAATGTGTACTCGTAATGGTACTCACGGATTGCGGAAGTTCAGCATCGTATGTTGCTACTTTATAAGCGCCTATATTTCCAAACCAAGAAAAACGAAGCCCTGCATTTACGGATAATTTCTCCCATTTTTTTTCATATTCAAAATAAGGTGCGATCTCAAGACCTTTTTCGGTATCAAAATTAAGAGCATTAATACCCGCTTCTGTACTTGTAATTTTGGCTGGTGTAAACCTATATAATGTACTATGCAAGCCAAATCTAAGTTTTGTGCTAGGGTTTTGATAAAAAGTAAAGTCTGGTTTAAAAATCCAATTCTCTACAGAAGATTTCCAAGTAAATGATCCTGTAGTAGCTAAAGGTCCTCCTCCTGCATCATTTTGCGAGGCTAAAGAATAGTTATACTGGCTATAAATTCCTGAAACATTCATAAAAAGCTTATCGGTAAATAAATGATTCCATCGAACTGTTGCTGTCGCATTTTTCCATTGAAAATTAATGTTTTCATCTGCAGATTTTGTCCCATCGTCTTCTGTATACCCTTTAAACTTCAATTTCATTACATCTGCTCCAAAATAACCAGAAGCAAATAATTTATTGTTTTCATTAATATTCCATGCCAATTTGGTATTTAAATCATAAAAATAAACTTTGTTATTTTCGACACCATTTTTAATTAACGGAAAGAACATATCAAAATAAGATCGACGTCCAGAAACCAAATAACTTATTTTCTCTTTTTTAATTGGACCTTCTAATGTTAATCTCGAAAATAAGAGCCCTAAGCCTCCTTCTCCTTTAAATTTTTTATTACTTCCTTCTCTTTGACGGATATCTAAAACGGAAGATGCTCGCCCTCCAAAACGTGCAGGAATACCTCCTTTATAAAGCTTTAAATTTTTAATAGCATCTGTATTAAATATCGAAAAGAAGCCCCAAACATGTGAAGAGCTATAAATAGGCGCTTCATCTAATAATATTAAATTCTGATCAATATTCCCTCCTCGAACATTAAACCCTGTTGCGCCTTCTCCTACAGAACTTACACCTGCTTGTGTTAAAATTGCTCGTGTTACATCTGGCTCTCCAAGCAATGCTGGTAGTTTTTTAATATCTACACCTCGCATAGTTGTTACACCTAATAATGTAGATTTTACCTGACTTTTATTTTCATTTCCTGAAGTCAATACCACTTCTTCTAACTCATTATCAGAAGGTATCAATTCAATATTGAGCTTTGTATTCCTATCTAACACAACTTCAATATCCTTTGTGTTGTACCCAATATATGAAACCTGAATAGTATAACTATCACCAGGAAGTGTTATGGAATAAAAACCATATTCATTAGTTACGACTCCTTTACTTTTATCTTTAATAATAATAGTAGCACCTAATAATGTTTCTCCTGTCAATGCATCTTTAATCGTTCCACTTAAAGTGAATTTTTGTTGTTGCATAAACTTACTCGTATATGATCTTGACAGGATAATATGATTATTCTTTAGGGTATACCTAATTGATGTGTCTCTAAAAAGCCTATCTAAAGTTTTATTAAGCGCCTCATTAATTACATAGATATTAAATTTTTGCTTGGTGTTTATTACATCATTATTATAAATAAAATTATAAGAGACTTGTAATTCTATCTGCTGTAATATTGCCTCTAACGAAGTGCTTTTTTCATTTAAAGAAATCTTATCTTGAGAAAAACCATTGATTGCAAATAGCTGTAAGCACCCAAAAATGTAAAGTGATAATGATAATTTCATTAAAAACATATTTTTACTATGAACGCTTTTTAATTGAAAAAACGTTACAAACTGTTTAATTTTCATAAATTTGAATATTGTTAATTAATACTGATTTTTGCGATTGGAAATTTTTAACATGTTTGTGGGGAAATTGCCGTTTCCTCACTTTTATTTTATAAACCATTGTAGACTATCTACTTGTTTAAATTCAAAGTCTTTTGATAGTTTTAGTGTTTCTAAGATTTCACTTACAGGGGTTGATGCATCAAAAGAACCTGTGAATTTTGATTTGGATAATTGTGGGGTTTTAATATCTATTTTAATATTATATTGAATACTTAAATCTTTTATAATTTCATTAAATGGTTTATTTTTAAATTGAATTCTACCTTCTTTCCATGCAATAATACTTTCCATAGATTGCTCTTTAGATTTGATGATTTTTTTTGCTTCCTTCAAAAAAACAATCTTGTCTTTTGGTAATAATATTAACTTGTCTTTAAAATGTTTATCTGAAGTAACTTCAACTTTTCCTGTAAATAAAACAGTTTCTATAAAAGAATTATCAGCATATGCTTTTACATTAAAACTTGTTCCCAATGCCTTAACATTAAGGCGGTCATTAGTGCTTACCACAAAAGGGTGCTCTTTGTCTTTAGCAACTTCAAAAAAAGCTTCTCCTTCTAAATGAATCTGTCGAGGAGACATCTCTAAATAGCTCAACTTACTTGATGCATTTAACCATACTGTCGAACCATCAGATAAATCAATTCTCTTATGCTCTCCAAAAGTAGTTTGTACAATTATTTGTTTATTATCAACTGATAATTTCTGATACGCAACTATCGTTGTAGTAACTATAAAAACAATTATTGCTGCATATTTTAACACTCTCTTCCATTGAAATGAATTTGATGCCATAGGTTCAACAGTTCTAAAGAATCGATCTCTTGCTGTATTTAAAGCAATCGGCAACTGCGTGTTATTGCCTGTAGTTTTATAAATAGATTCAATCTCTCTAAATAATTGATCATCATATTCACTTGATTGCATCCATTCTTCTACTTTTAGTTTTGTAGATGTATCTGCTGTTTTTGAGATATATGCCCAAAGCTCCGTTTTTGTTATACTATAATTTTCCATATCATTTCAATTATTTCTGTTAATGAAATATTATTAGAATCTATCCATTTTTCTATAGACTCTGCCGTGTCAATGCTATCTATAGCAGAGAAATATGTTGCAATGTTATAATTATCCATAAAATTGAGATTTACTAGCTATAAGACGTTTGCCAAGTTACTTTACCCTATTTAGAAATGTATTTTTTTTTATAGATACTCTTTTAACCCCAATCGAAATGCTATCAAAGCCTTTGATATATGAGACTCAACTGTTTTTATAGAGATCTCTTTCTTTGAAGCAATTTCCTTATAAGAAAGACCTTTATCTCTTGATAATTGAAAAATTTCTAAAGTATTAGGATGAAGTTTAGCATATACTTGTTCTATCTGTTGTGAAATTTCCCATTCGTTATCAATACCTTCTTGAATCGTTGTATTTAATGTATAAAGATTTGTATGATCTAATCTCGTCTTGCTTTTCCTATAAAGATCAATAATGGTATTCTTAAGGGTTACAATTAAAAATGAAGCTATTGAGCGCTCTGAAAGGTTTAGTTTTTCAAAATTACTCCAAAGTTTAATGAAGGTTTCTTGGACTACTTCTTCAGACATATCCTTATCCTTTAACATTTTAAAAGCATAATTGTATAACCTTGAATAATGTTTGTCAAATATTAACGAAAATTTTTTCTTCTTGTGTTTAATCAACACTCCTATTGTTTATGTGATAATTATACCGCAAACTTATAGTAAATTTTGAATATTAGACAAATAGTATTCTAAAATTTACCTAATTTTGCACCAATGCAACCAAATATAAACATACGGAATAAAAAAGCACGTTTTGAATATGAAGTTCTAGATACTTATATTGCTGGAATACAACTTACAGGTACAGAAATAAAATCTATCAGAGCAAGTAAGGCACGTATTAGCGAAAGCTTTTGTGAGTTTAATGAAAAAGGAGAACTCTTTGTCATCAATATGTATATTGAAGAATATATCAATGGGAATGTCTACAATCATAAACCCAAAAGCGAACGTAGGTTACTTCTAAATAAGCGTGAATTAAAAAAATTACAAAAAGAAATTCAAAATGTAGGCTTGACAATTATTCCTCTAAAACTATTCTTGACAGATAAAGGCTGGGCAAAACTTAATATTGCACTTTGTAAAGGAAAAAAACTACATGATAAACGAGAAACAATCAAGGATAGAGATAACAAACGAACTTTAGATAGAATTAAAAAGAATTTTAAATGACATTGAATGCCTTTTTACAGCTAATTCGATGGAAAAACCTATTTATGTTAGCATGTATACAGCTCTTATTTAGATATGTGTACTTCCCTACATTTTCTATAGCGACTACGCTATCAAATATTGATTTTATATTATTAATTATTGCTACCTTAACTATTGCTGCTGCTGGATATATTAGCAATGATATCTATGATGTTGAAGCAGACAAAATTAATAAGCCCAGCAAAGTTATTGTGACACAAAAAATAAGTGTAAAACAAGCAAACTTTTACTATTTA
>Ga0256844_10000390_pt1 | contig 16879 bp, 15 predicted proteins | sample MusselsmetaG_FD_189100 | JGI IMG/M metagenome (GOLD analysis project Ga0256844, IMG submission 189100) | Mussel associated microbial communities from hydrothermal vent at the East Pacific Rise, Pacific Ocean - Mussels | ecosystem: Host-associated > Mollusca > Shell > Unclassified ... | reverse complement strand
TCGACTATAAGTCGAGGGGTTGATCAAGGACGGTCGATTTGAAATCGACTATCGTCCACAACCGGTTCGCCGTCCTGAGCATCTATATATTTTTGAATGGTCTCGTCAGTTATATTGCCAGAACTCACTGCCAAATAACCTCGAGCCCACAAGTGGCGACCCCAAAACTGTTTTTTGAGATGAGGGTACTCTTGCAACAAAATACGGGAGCTGATCCCTTTTAACCACTGCATTATTTTGCTGACATTCTGAGTCGGACGGTAGCCAATAAATATATGAACATGATCTTCAGCTACCTTTCCAGAAAACACTTCTATCTCGTGCTCAAATGCAATTTGACGCAGTACATCACGAACCCTTATGGATACTGGACCACGTAATACTTTCTTTCTGTATTTCGGAATCCATATTACATGCACTCTTAAATCTGTCTTAGTATGGGAGCCTGTTCGATAACGTCGCATAGCGACAAAGATAAACTTTTCTTCGCCTGAAGGCGAGGGGTTTCAACCATCCCCGAAAGAGACACTAAAAACAACGAATCCCGGTGACACACAGCATGACATTACAGAACAAATTTACCGAAGAAATACTCGATTTCGACAAAGAAAAGGAAGTTAACAAAATCTGCACAACAATGCGAACTATCATGGGTACAAAACTACGCAGACGTGGTGCTGTTATAGCTGTTTCCGGGGGAATTGACAGCTCTGTCTGTGCGGCACTTGCGGTGAAGGCTTATGGAAAAAACAAGGTTTTGGCACTTCAGCTTCCTGAAGTAGATTCGGCTGAGAATACGCAATCACGAAGTACTCTGCTAATTGAACATCTGTCTGTAAAATCAGTGCACCAGAACATAGAAAACATTCTTGAAACCATCGGGTGCTATAGTCAACGCGACAAAGCTATTCAGGAAGTCTTTCCGGAATTTAATAATGACTGGAAAAGTAAAATTGCCATTGCAGGAGGCATGGAAGGCAGGTTCAATCATTTCAATCTGGTCGTTAAAGATCCTACTGGAAATATTCATGAAAAACGCCTTTCTCTGAAACCATACCTGCAGATTGTTGCTGCCACCAATTACAAACAGCGCATTCGAAAAACGATCGAGTATTTCCATGCCGACCGCCTTAACTATGCTGTTATCGGAACACCCAACCGACTGGAATTTGATCAGGGATTTTTTGTAAAAAATGGCGACGGGTCGTCGGACTTAAAACCCATAGCTCATCTTTATAAAACTCAGGTCTATGCCCTTGCAGAGCATCTTGGCTTACCTGAAGTCATTTGTCATGCTGAGCCAACCACTGACACTTATAGTCTGGCTCAAGGACAGGACGAATTTTATTTTGCTTTACCGTACCAGGAGATGGATAAAGCTTTGTGGGCTCACAACTATGGGGCATCCTTAGACGAAATCAGCCTGCTGTTAAGTATTCCAATAGAGCAGGCAATGCTCGTGGTGCAAGATATAAAAACCAAACGCACCACTACTGCCTACCTGCACGCAAAAGCCTACCTTATGGAGAAAGTTTGTTGGTAATATTCATGTTCCTTTTACAAGTTTTCCCATTCTGGTAACAAAATGGATTTTCTGGTATATTAACTTTTTCAAATCACATTCCAAAAACCCTAACGAGCAATTACATGTCAGAAAATAACAACCCCGCCTCCCATGAACCATCCATCCAGGCCATGGTCTGGTACAAAGAAGAACACTGGGATACACTTATGGAACTCTTCAGCGATAGCCACCTTCTTCCAAAAAACTATGCAGACTGGCTACTAAGGGCTGAAGAAATGGTTAAAAAAGTGGAAGCAAGTGGAGATATGGTCATAAAAGTTTTCATCGATCCTGAAACTTTTCCAGCCTGGTGCAAAGAAAAAAGAAAAGAAATGGATAGTAATGCACGGGCTGACTTAGCTATTGAAGTAGCAACCCAACAAAACTTCAACCTCAATGTTTAATACTATTAATATGTTGGGGATGTTGTTCGTATCCTACAAAAAGAGAAAACCTGACAATTACAGCTTCCCCTCCTCCGCAAGAAGAGAATACACAACATAGTATTTATAGATATTACTCACATACTGAACAGTCTCCCTGCCAATCCTTTTTGCTGCCACAACTTCCACATTCTGGAACCAGACATTGGGATTCAAGCCCATCTGTTTTGCCTCTTTGCGTAATTGTGCAACTCTTGCCGGTCCAGCATTATATGCAGCAAATGCGAGTAGCCACTTATTCAGTTTGTCTATTGAATCATCATTAAAATAGCGATCTATCATAAAGCGAAGATACTTTGTGCCTGCATGAATATTGTTTTCAACTTGTTTTATATTCTGGATATTTACATTTTTATCCCTGGCGGTAGAAGGCAGTATCTGCATAACCCCCACTGCGCCGACATGGCTTTTAGCCGATTGGTCAAGGCCCGACTCCTGATATGCCAAAGCTGTAAGCAGGAGATAATTAAAATCGTATTTTTTAGCATAAATTTTGAAATATTTTACCGTTTTCTTAAAACTCTCCCGCTCCTTAGCAGCAGCAGGATTATTCATATACTTCGTATTCTTCAAATATTTATTAAAAACCATATTTCCATGAAGGGTGCCTTTTTTATTTTCCTTCACGTAAGCATTCATAACTTTACTCAACTTCGGACTATTCTTCCTGAAAGCCCAGGCGATATTACCGTCACTGTGTACAAAGGCATCTGAATGCAATTTGATATTCTTTAATATCTTTACCCAAAATTCAGCTTTGTGGTTATCCACAATCAGCATGGGAACAACACCAGCATCAAGCATCTCCAGAAGATCTTCATCCTCCAGGTGTTTATCTGCCAAAGTGATTTTTACTGGCTTTTTTCCGACTGAGATCAGCGTCTCGTTTAACTTCAGCAGATTTTCATAATAGCTGCTTTCTTTTCTAACAAAAATTTCTTTACCAGCCAAATCAAAACTATTTTTGATATCCGGCACATTCTTACCACTGACAACTATCTCTTTCACGCCTGTGAGAAAAGGGTCTGAAAAATCAACGGACTTCAAACGTTCATCGGTAATGGTTAGGTTCCCGATGGCAATATCTCCAAACCCTTCAGCAAGACGCGTTAGTAACACACTGCGTTCAGTTGGAATTATCACCATATGAATCTTCAGATTCTTTGTTTTCTGGCGCTTATTAATGAATTTTTCAAAGCCTTTTATTCCCTGGTAAGCCAATCCTTTTTCAGTAGCACCATCAAGAAAATAAAAGGTCTTGTTGTACGGTGTAAGGACTCTGACTACCCTTCTTGCAAGCATACCGTCATAATCGCCAGTCCACTTCCTGTTGAGGCTAAGATCATCAGAATCGAGTGCTCCCCACGCAAATGAATTTAGCCCAATAATCAATAGAATGACTGCAAACTTAAAAAACCTTTTTGACCAATTACCAGTGTAACTACATTTCTTAAACATCGATTCTCCCGACACAAAAAAGCCCAAACAGTCTCCTGTTTGGGCAAATTATTTTACACCACACTTTTACTAATCAACATGAACGCACAGCCTTTCGCCAGCCGTCGTCCTTTAAGCGTTGAATTCTCTCAACCGCCCATGCATTAATTGCAGTAAGATATTCTTTCGGATTACTCTCTTTCAACGCAATGATCTTATTGCGTTCATCGGTGATATCCTCGGTCTCGCCAGGATACATTTCCCGCCAAGTAGCGTAGCCCTCATCAAAAATATATTCAGGATTCATATGAACCGGATCCATACTCAACTTGGTAACAGCAAACATTCGAGCCAGATCCATATCATATTCAATGATCCAGTTATTATCACGAACCATAGTTTCTTTATCAAGTTTCTGGGTCGCAGAACAACTCGGACAAAACAAACGATCTATAACCTTTTGATCCATCACATTATCACGTAAATGAAACGCGGCTTCTTTTTGACCACAACTGCATGTTCTTCTAACTTCCTGACACATAAGTATCCTCCATATTCTTCTCTATAGACATCCAGGATCCACCTGAAAAATATTCATAAACAACAATATGCACCTTATCATTCCATTTGTAAAGAACAATAATGATAACTGTTCTCTTTTTAGAGAACCCTGTTCATTACAGTCAGTAACTCATCCACAACCATTGGTTTACTCACGTATCCATCCATTCCAGCCAGAATACTTTCGTCACGGTGTTCACTCATGGCATGGGCAGTAAGTGCAATAACGGGAATATGCTGATCAGCTCCTGCCTCTTGCTCCCGTATCTTTTTTATGGCCTGAATACCATCCATTTCCGGCATTTGAATATCCATAAGAACTATGTCAAATTGTTCTTTATTGAGCGCCTCAAGGACCTCCAGTCCATTTTCAACAGATGTTACCCGGCAATTCCTGCTGCCAAGCAGCTCTTCTACATAGATACGATTAATTTCATCATCTTCTGCAAGAAGAACTGAAACCTCTTCCTCAAAAACAATCTTCTGTTTCCCCTGACGAACCATCTCCGGATCAGAATTCACAGACACTATTTTATTCAAATCCACTGTAAAATGAAATTCTGAGCCAGGAGCTTCCTGCTGCGCTTCCCCACTCCCATCTCTGGATACACCACCAGTACTTTCCACCCAGATCCTGCCACCCATCAGGGTCACAAGTTTCGCACAAATGGCGAGCCCAAGGCCAGTACCACTGTATTTTCTTGTATGAGAGCCATCTCCCTGAGCAAACTCCTGAAAAATCACCAGTTGTTTTTCAGGGACAATACCTATACCACTGTCTTTTACGATAAAATGAAGAATGACAGATTCTTTCTCACATCTCTGCATATGGACGGAGACTTTTACACAACCTCGCTCAGTAAATTTCAGACCGTTTCCAACAAGGTTGGTCAACACCTGCCCTAAACGCCGGGCATCACCTAAAAACCGATCCGGTACATCTTTTTCTACCTGCCAATCCAGGCGCAGTCCTTTATTTTTGGCAGATACCCAGAAAACAGACACAGTTTCGTCTAAAATTTCACGAAGACGGAACTCACGAAATTCAAGGTCCAGCTGACCTGCTTCAATTTTAGAGAAGTCAAGAATATCGTTGATAAGATGGAGTAGACTATCGGCAGAGATTTTAATCATTCCCAGGTACTCACGGATACGTGGTTCAAGCTCCATATCCATCAGGATACCGGTAAACCCGATAATTCCATTCATGGGGGTTCGTATTTCATGGCTCATGTTGGCCAGAAATTCAGACTTTGCAACACTTGCCTGCTTAGCCGCAATCAAAGCAGTATCAAGTTCTTCATTGGTTACCTCAAGTTCTTTTGCATATAATTCTGCACTGTTAAGGGAAGACTCCACCGATTTCTTCGCCCGACGAAGGTCACCTTCCATTTGCTTAATATCTGAAATATCAATGAATGTTTCAAGGAGATAGTCTTTTCCTTCAAGGACCACAGGAACAACTGTCTTAATAATGGGGACCTCATCCCCATTGGCAGTTAACAGAACCCGTTCTTTTTCCTCAACATGTTTCCCAAGGTCGATGATAGGACACTTTCCTTGTTCAGCCGGGCAGATATAATTATGACAAACTTTACCAAGTATTTCATCTTCAGAAGCACCAATCATGGCAGTAGCATGAGGATTGATACGGCTGATAGTATGGCTGTTTGTATCAACGAGAACCATACCAACCGGTAGACTATTGAGGATCGCAGAAAGATGATGATGTTGCAAAGAAAGCTTCTCTTCAGAATTTTGTAATTCTTTCTTGCTGTTTTGGACGCCTCGGTAAAATCTAAATAAAAGAGCGGCAACACAAAGAGTCCATAGGCTCGCGGCCAGTCCGACAAGCTGAGAAATTGCACGCCCCGCAGCTTGTAAGACATAGTCCTGATTGCTTAAGATAGCCTGTACATGCAATTTATAGGCTGCAAAGCCTACCACAATGCCAAGGGTAAGTAACACGAGGATCCCAGGGATCAGGATCTGTCTGAAACGAAGTGATTTCATATTGTTTAAGCCTTAGGATAAAAGACGATTTTCTATCAAATTACATACCCGGCACATTCCCTTTTGTCCATCAATTTTCCAATATCTCCACAGAGCTATTTTGACAAAAAAGGTCGTATTGTCTGGATATTCTTTCATTATTCCCCCTTGATCCGCAGCCCTTTCTTCACCTTCACCCCCATCTGCGGAAAATGTTCAACCTTTGAAATCAGGTTACCCCGACCACGACTTAATCGAGTCATGGCAACGTCATAACTGTTTTGTAAAGTATGTATCTGTTTTCCCATCCGCTCCATGTCTTCCGTGAAAGAGCAAAATTTATCATAGAGCGCTGCAGCCCTTTCAGCAATCTCCTGAGCATTTCTGCTCTGTTTTTCATAGCGCCAGATACTTTCAATGGTACGAAGAGTAGTGAGCAAAGTGGTTGGACTGACAAGTATTATTTTACGCGTTACCGCATCAGTAAAGAGGTCGCTATCAGCCTGAAACGCTGCAACAAATGCCGCTTCTATAGGCATAAACATAAGGACAAAATCCAGGCTTCTGATTTCTTTCATGGAAGTATAATCTTTTGCTCCTAACGTTTTCACATGCTCCCTTATCGCTTTGACATGGGACAGAAGAAAAAGTTCCTGCCCTTTCTTCTCTTCTTCACAATTGACATACTTCTCCCAGGCCACAAGAGACACTTTGGAATCAATTATGATATCACGCCCCTCGGGAAGATGAACAACAACATCGGGACGCTGAAAACGATTTTTCCCGTCGCGGAATACTGCCTGGGTCTCATATTCCACACCTTTTCTCAGTGCAGATTGCTCTAAAACCCTTTCCAATACAAGTTCGCCCCAGGTACCCTGAACCTGTTTATCCCCCTTCAAGGCACGGGTAAGATCAATCGCCTCATCGCTCATCTGTTGATTCAGTGTCCGAAGAGATGCTATCTCCCGTTGCAGTGCAGCCCGATCCCTTGTTTCAGCATGATGTACAGCATCTACTTTTTGGCGAAAAGATGAGAGTTGATCATGAAAGGGAAGAAGAAGGGCAGAGAGCTTTTCTTCACTTTTTTTAGAAAAATGGGCACTTTTTTCATCAAGAATAGAAGTTGCAAGCTCTGAAAATTGAAGGCGCAGCTGCTCACGTGCATCTTCCAGTAAATCGAGTTTTTCTATTGTATGGAGTTTTTCCTGTTTTATGTGGCTCTGCAATCCTGCGTTTTCACTTCTTTGCTCTAAAAGTTGTTCCTGCAAAGTAGTGATGACCTCAAACTGTGCTTTTTTTTCCCGGCGCACCTGATCATTTTGTTGACGAATACTGTCGCACACTAATAAGCCGGCAGCAATACGCTCTTCCAGCGCAAGTTTTTCAAAGGTGGCTCTCTCAGAAAGTCTTTCAAGGGCACTGTTTTGCTGCTTTTGAAAATAGAGCCACAAAATACTAGCCGCAAGGATCAGGCCGCTGAAAAAGCAGCAGCCACCCACTGTGAGAAGTTGAGTAGAGTATGATTGATGAACAAACCAGGAAACAAACGGGTCAAACAGGGGGATCAAAATAATTTCACTCTAAAAACTGATTTCTCATAGATTAAGACGACTCCATCAGAATCAATCTGTTGTAAGGACAAGCCACTTGAGATGAGATCACCTTCACGAACGATCCGATTATTTATAATTATCAAACGTTTTGCTGGTATTTCAGAATAGACGTGCCCGGCAAAAGTGAGATCCGGGATGCCAGCTTGTATTGCAACGGGAAGGTCATCTATAAGCGGCGGCAGGGACAGTTCTCTTACGGGAAGAGGATCTGGTGTAATTATTCTTGCAGGTGCTGGGGTCAAGGGGGAAACGGACTTCTTTTTAACAATGGCAACAGGAGCACTGGATGGATTTTCAGGCTGAGGGATCTCCTTAAGCTCTTTCTTTACGGGATTTTCCTTAACAACGGTAGCAACTGGAGTAGATTTTACAGGAATCGGCAGAACTTTTTGGGGAAGAGTTTCCCGAGACAAGGCAACCGGGCGTCCCTCTTTTTGAATCTTAGCAACCGGTGCAAATGAGTCACCAGAGATAATCCACCAAAACAGCGCAGTGATAGCTGCCAGACCAAAGATTACTGCCTTGGAAGAACGCCAGACAGGGGGCTGTCGTCCCTCCTCTCTCGATACCGGCAAAGAGTGATCAGCCTGAATATCAGGAATCTCATCCCGTTGTCGTTCTTTGTCTGATTTTTTTAACGCTTCCAGAATATAAGACATTTTATATTCTCCCTTCTATTCGCTAATCTCAAGCGGTACTATCCGAATTCGTGATTGTTCTTTCTTCGGTTCCTCTTGCTCATCCTCTACCTGTGATTCGACAACCACAGGAATCTCTCCTTGTTCAGGTATTGCCATTGTAACCTTCTCCGTCTGAATCTGCACAGAAGCTACCTCTTCTGCACTAACACCAGCACCTGAATCATTTTTCAAAGGCGCCCGCCTACTGTTATTGTAGTAATAGGAGGCAACACCTATTCCAAGTAAAAAAAGAATCACTGCCAGAGCTATTTGAAACACTGACTGTTTTTCTGCCCGCTGTTTCTGATCCTCCTCGTCTGAGGATCCAAGAACCTCACGTGCAGCTTTATTCACAATACTCCCATTCACCATATACTTTTCTTCAACGTAGGTGCCAAGAAGTGCTCTATCGCACAAAACATTTATAAGACGAGGAATGCCCTGACTGAATTCAAAAATTCGGGCAAGCGCTGCCTTTGTAAAAATTTTTTCCCTTTCACCAGCCACAGCCAAACGATGATGAATGTATGCAAAGCTGTTATCCCGATCAAGGGGAAGAAGATGATATCTTGACGTAATGCGCTGGCTGATCTGAGCAGCTCCATCCTGACTCAATATCTGTCTAAGCTCTGTTTGCCCCAGCAGCACAATTTTTAACAGCTTCTTTTTATCTGTTTCAAGATTTGTCAACAAACGTAGCTGTTCAAGGAGATCAAGACTTAAATTTTGTGCCTCATCAATGAGGAGGGCAATATTTCTTCCTTTGGCATGCGCTTCCAAAAGATATACATTGAGCTTATCAATATGGGATTTCACACTCTTTTCATCATCTGTTATGGGAATTTCCAATTCATCGCAGATGGTTTCAAGGAGTTCAAGAACTGTAAGACGGGGATTGACGATGAGAGCAACGTCAGTATTTTCCGGTAACTGAGCGAGAAGGCAACGGCATACTGTTGTTTTTCCAGTACCCACATCTCCTGTAAGAAGAATAAAACAGCCATCACCGCTAATACCATAAAGAAGGTGTGCTAAAGCTTCCCGATGCAGCTCGCTCATATAGAGATAGCGCGGATCAGGAGCGATGGAAAAGGGTTTCTCTTTTAGTCCAAAATATTTCGTATACATTAATGCCCTGACAAAAGTGAACCAAAGAGTTTATATATTCTCCTTTCAGGTTCCATATTTATATTATTTACAGTACATTACTATTATACTTGGGAAATGAACAAGGTTTTTTTCTTTGTTTAACTTAAATTATCATGGGTTTCCTGCTTATCAGGAATCCGCTCTGAAACATTCTATTAAACTTCAGGATGCAACAGCACTCAGGTGTTCCTGGCTGAATATGATTATCTTTTGTTGTACAATAAAACATGAAACACCCCTGACTTAATCGAAAATTCTTCCGTTACGCTGAACACATACACACCAATGCCTGTATACGAGTATAAAGCACTTAATCAAAAAGGAAAATCCTGCAAAGGACAAATTGACGCAGACAACGAAGGTAAAGCCCGGAGCAAACTGAAAAACTCCGGGAAATATCCCATCAGCCTGCAGGAAAGCCTCAGCAGGGGAAAAAACAGCGCGCAGGGTTCCTTTGGAAAATCACTCTTTGAGCGGATCAAAGCTGATGAAATCCATGTTGTCACCAGACAACTTGCGACTTTACTAGGTGCAGGAATTCCGCTTATCAATGCCTTGGCATCATTGATCGAACAAAGCGCAAACCCTGCTCTCAAACGAGTTCTGGCCCAAGTACGGGATTCTGTAAACGAAGGATCCACCCTGACAAATGCCCTGTCTCAGCACCCAAAACTCTTCTCCAGTATTTACATCAACATGGTTCGCTCCGGTGAGGCCTCAGGATCGCTTGATGTTGTGCTGGAAAGACTAGCCGATTTTGGTGAAAACCAGAAGGCGCTCCATGCAAAATTTAAAGCCGCTCTGGTTTACCCTATTTTTATGGCCGTGATTGGAACCGGCATCCTCTTCTTTTTAATCACCTATATTGTTCCAAACATCACCCGAGTTTTTACAGATATGGAACGAATTCTTCCACTCCCCACCCGAATCCTTATTCTTGCAAGCGACCTCCTGCGCAGCTACTGGTGGCTGGGTGCTCTTCTTTTCATTGGCCTTTATGCCCTGATCCGTCTCCTGCTTGCCCAAAAAGCCGGACGCAGAATCTGGGACAGAATCAAACTTAGCTTTCCTGTTGTCGGCTCGGTCAACAAAAAAATCATCCTGGCACGATTTGCATCAACCCTTGGCAGCCTGCTAAACAGCGGAGTGCCCCTCATCACTTCGTTGCAGATTGTGAGTTCGCTCGTAAACAATCAATTGATTGGAAATGTCATTGATGAATCAATCGAAAAAATCGAGAAAGGAAAGAGCATGAGCAGCGCCCTTGAGTCTTCAGTCTGGTTTCCCCCTCTTTTTCTGCAGATGATAAGCGTGGGCGAACAGAGCGGCCAGCTTGAGACAATGCTCGACAAAGTAGCAACAGCCTACGAACGGGAAGTGGAAAGTTCTATCATGGGTATGACTGCTCTTATTGAACCCATCATGATTTCTGCAATGGGTATGGCCGTTGGTTTTGTTGTACTTTCCATTTTATTACCAATATTTGAGATGAATCAAATGATCTAGGTAAAGCGTTTTTTTAATCATTTCAGGAACCAGCCAGCCCCAGGTTCTTGGGCCAAAAGTTTGTAAGAACAGGATTTATTTGGTATACTTACACTTTATGACTATAATACATGAAATACTAAATAACTTTAATTTCTGCGAAGGTATCTTCTCATGAAACTTTTTATACAAATCCCTCTTTTACTTTTGTTGGGAATGATTATTCCGCTTCTTGCGGTAGCTCAGGAAAACCTCGATTCCAGCTTTGGCAAAAATGGACAACTCACCACAGAATTCTCAAGTTTTGATGACAATGCCCATGCCATAACTGTTCAAGCCGACGGAAAAATTCTGGTGGCCGGACAAAGCGAGAATGGTGCAGATACTGATTTTGCCATTGTCCGCTATCATGGTGACGGGAGTCTGGACAAGGATTTTAACTACACTGGTCAGGTAACAGTTGCCGTTGGTTCAGGGGACGATCAGGCTCTTGCAATAGTGGTGCAGGAAGATGGTAAAATCCTGGTAGCTGGCACAACAGATAATAATGATAGCCTTGATGTTGCTGTTATCCGTCTCCAGGATGATGGACTTCCGGACATGGATTTTGATTCCGATGGTCAGGTGGTTATTTCTCTACCTGAGAGTGACGACAAAGCCCAATCCATTCTTCTTCAGGAAGATGGAAAAATCATCCTTGCCGGAACCAGTGAAACGAACGAAGAATCACAAATTTTTCTGGCCCGTTTGAACAGTGATGGTTCACTCGACACCGATTTTGGCGAACAAGGCCTCGCGGGTATGTCAGATGAAACAAACGAAGCCGCGTTCAGCGCAGCTCTTACAACCGATGGCCATATTATTCTGGCAGGATTCAAAAGTACTGACGATATCAGCAGGGCTGCAATCTTTTCATTTCTTGAAGATGGGCAAGCTGACAAAACATTTGGCGAGAATGGCATAGCACTTTCCGGGACAGAAGAAGAAAACTCACTGTTTTATGATATTGCCCTCCTTGAAGACGGCAAGATCCTGGCAGCGGGTGCAACCGTTGGAGGCAGCTACCGCTCCATCATTCTCGCAGGATTTACCAAAACCGGTGACGCTGACACGCATTTTAGTGAGGAAGGACTTGTTCAAACAGATATTGGTATGGACGCCGTTGCCTATAGTCTGGCTGTTGCCAGTGACGGCAGCATCTATCTTGCCGGTTCCGGAAGTAAAAACGCGGACACAGATTTCATCCTCCTTCATTACAGTGCTACAGGACAGGCTCTGGATTCTGAGCCTGTAACAGCCATAGAAGAAGAGGAAGAGGAGGAAACTTCTGGTAATCTGAACCTGAATCCCCTTGAGGTTCGTGAAGGCAGTATGTCCGGACAAAGTTTCACACTCACCGATTTTTCCAGTTATGATGATGTTGCCCGCGCCATTTATATTCAGAATGACGGAACTATTCTTCTTGCCGGCTCAGCAGACAATGGAAAAGACAAAGATTTCGCAGTGCTTCGTTACAGTCCGGAAGCACTAGCAAAAAGCCGGCAGGCTGGTGGAATATATACATCTCAGGGGAAATACATCTCCACAACTCCGCCGACTAATATAACCCGGAACAGTGCCACGAGTGGTGGGTATGTAAAGCAGCACACGCCCAATCCAGCTACAACTGTAACCCAAAGAGGTGTATGTTACGGCATCACTCCTGCTCCAGGGGTGAAAGATTTTTCTGACTTACAACCAGATCCTGCCACACCATCGACTACAACTTCATCTTCAACAAACTCAACAGCCTCAACAACAGATGACACCACCGGCACAACTAATACAACTACAAATGTAGCAGACTTGAACCCTTTCAAAGTGAACACACTTCGTGAAGGATGTACTTCAGACGGAAGTGGAGATGGAGAATTTCGCAGCGATCTGTTAGAATTAACCCCTGATACGACTTATTATATTAGGGCATATGCAATACTTTCCAGTACTAACGTTGACAATACAACACCTACCGATGGAACAGTTATCTACGGCAACGAGCTCCAATTCACAACAGACGATGCATGTTTTATAGCCACTGCAGCCCACGGCAGTATCAACAAAAGTCAGGTCACTATCCTACGTCAATTCCGTGACAGCTTTCTCAAATCATCAACAATTGGGAAAAAACTTATACAAAGCTATTACCAGCTGTCTCCACCTGTGGCTGAACTTATCACTGAAAACAAAGGCCTCCAGCGTGGAACCCGTGTTCTTCTGGCACCCGTAACCTTGCTGAGTTATTTTGCCCTGCATCCATTATTGGCTCTGCAACTGCTTGCCATGTTGTTCGGCACTGCCATCCTATTCCAATTTGGTTTAGCAAATACAGCATATTCCTCGCCACAATGCAAGAATCAGGGTTTCACTCTCATCGAACTTCTTGTGGTCCTTGTAATCATCGGTATCTTGGCAGGATATGTCGGCCCAAGAATAATGGGACACCCGGAAGATGCAAAACGAACCATGGCCACAGCCCAGATGAGTTCATTGGAAACTGCACTTGAAACATACAAACTGGACAACGGAACCTACCCAAGCACAGAACAGGGACTCCTGGCTCTGGTGGAAGCTCCTTCAGTCGGCAAACTTCCTCCCAAGTGGCGAAAGGGCGGCTATATGAAAAAGGGAAAAGTACCAAAAGATCCCTGGGGAAATGACTATATCTACCTGAGCCCCGGCACTCACAACGATTTTGACATCGTTTCATACGGTTCTGATGGTGAATCAGGTGGTGAAGATGCCGATGCAGACGTGAATAACTGGGAAATAGAATAGTTTAAGGCATTTTAATGAACATTTCTGCCAGGCAGGAAGGCTTTACCCTTCTGGAACTGCTCATTGTCTGTTTTCTAATCTCAATCAGCCTGGCCATAAGTATTCCAAGTCTTCGCAATAGTCTTCTCACAGATAATCTCGCAGCAGGGTCACGAAAAGTGATCTCACTTGTTAAAAGTGGCAGGGCACATGCTATTACCAATCGGGAGGCGTATCTTATACTGTATGATTCTGCTGAGCGTAAACTCTGGTACCAGCCAGCCAATGCCGAAGAACCCTCAGAAACCCGTTCCTCTATCACCTTGCCCACCGGAGTTCGCATCGAACAAATCAAGCAGAGCAATGAGAAAAGTAAAAGGGATCCTGTTAAGGATGGTGTGTGGATTTCCAAACAAGGTTATATGGACACAACAGATATCCAGCTGACCGATGACGCAAATAACCGCATCACCTTGCTGATAGCTCCTTTTCTCCCGGATATTAAAGTGAAAGAAGGAGCCATCGACTTCAAATAGTTTCTTATTTTTGCTTATTTCCCTATGAAAAACACAGGATTTACTCTTCTTGAAGTCATGATTGCAATGGCCATCCTTGCCATTGGACTCACCAGTCTCTTTGGCTCACAATCAAGCTCTGTGGCTCTAGCCACAGAAACCCGTTTTAACATTCAGGCACCGCTTCTTGCACGACTTCAGCTCTCCACTATCCAGTCATCAACAGAAGGAATATTTGCAGATAACGGTGATTTTGGCGATGAATTTCCCGGCTTCCAGTGGGAACTCTCTGTGGAAGATACAAGTTTTCAGGATTCAGAACTTTTGCAGAAGCTTGAGGACAAAATGCAGCACCTGATACTCACTGTCACCTGGGGTGAAAAATTATTCAGCTACCAGCTCGACAGCTATCAGCGGAGGGAAGAATGAGGAAAAGTAGAGAGGGTTTTACACTGCTGGAAATCCTTATTGCCATCGCCATCTTTGGAATGGTGATTGGTCTTGCCTATTCTTCCTATAACGCAACATTCCACATCATTAACAGTGCAGAAGAACAAACTGACACCTTTGCAAAAGCACGGATTAGTATGGAACGTATCATGGCTGATCTTGAATCCTTTTACGTGGGTAAAGAAATGTTTTTCAAAGGAAAAAGTGAATCCATTGGTGCGTACAAGGGCGACTCTCTTGAATTCACATCCACTGCCCACATCCAATTATACCCGGAAGATATCTCCACAGGCCCGGTTGTAATACGATACCAGGTAACTAAAGATCCTGAATCTGATTCACTCTTGCTCTATCGCCTGGAATTCCCCCTCCTGAAAACAGATACAATTGATAAAGACAATCTGGGATTACTCCTGAGCGATTCCTTGCAAGAAGTGATTTTTAGCTATCTTGACGAGGATGGACAGGAAAAGGAAAACTGGGGAGACGAAGATGATACGGGAGAGGATTCAACCCTTCCAAGTCTCATAACAATCTCCTTACGTTTTAATGACAATGAGAAAGAAAGAGCAGGAACGCTCTTCCAAACAGCCATCCGCCTTCCAGCGGCAGAAAATGTTCAGACACCCTCTAAATAACGAAAAGGCAATGGCCTTGCTGATCACCATCAGCCTGATCAGTGTGCTTGCAATCATAACCCTGCAGTTTGCAAACACCATGCGCCAGGAATATATCGTTTCTGCAAGCCTCACAAATAGTGTCAAACTGAATGAGATGGCAAAATCCGGTGTCAATATCGCAAAAGAATTGCTGATCCTGGACCTTGAAGAAAACAATTTTGATTCCCAGTACGATTCCTGGGCATTACTTGCTGATGAAAAATTCACAGACCTGTTCCCCTTCGGAACTCTCAGCGTGAATGTTGAGGATGAAGGAGGGAAGTTTCAGGTCAACGCAATGGTCATCCGTAAACGAGAAGGCTACAAGGTAAAAAGTAAAGCCGATGACAAACAACAACAGCTCCAGGAAAGTTATGTGCGCAACATCCTCTGGCGCCTGATGCGTGCTGAACCTTTTTTACTTGAAGATGGGGATGCAAGAAAAATAATCGATGCCCTCATCGACTGGATTGACAGTGGTGATGGTGACGGAGAGGAAGAATATGGAGCAGAGGATAGCTATTACCAATCTCTTGACCCTCCCTATTCCTGCAAAAATGGCCCCATCGAATCCATTGAGGAGCTTCTTCTTGTGAAGGGGATCACAAAAGAAATCCTGTACGGGACGGAAGAAAAACCGCCACTTGCACCATTGCTCACCCCTGTAAACAATACCGGTATCATAAATATTAATACTGCAGATGTCCTGCTTCTTCAGGCTTTAGCACTAGGCATTGACAAAACAACAAGTAAGAATATGATTGACTTTAGAGAAGACGAGGCGAACAAGACACAACTCGAAAACAGTAACTGGTATAAGAATGTACCATCATTTCCAGGTGACATTAAACTGAGCAAAAAACAGATCAGCACACGCAGCGACTTCTTCACCATAAAAGCTACTGCACGGTTTGATACTCAACAAAAAATGATAACATCCACCATAGAACGTGGTGATGAACAGATCAAAACCCTCAGATGGGACAGCGAATGAGAGTTGACAGTTTTAAGCAGATAGTAGATACTACAAATGCTAGTTAATGTAATCAGGTCAATATGTTGCAAAACTATAAGTATTAAATTCGGTAGCTTTTAAATTTATGGCTTCAAAAATCCTTTCCATAGATCTGCAAAGTGACCTGCTGACAGCAGTGCTGCTTGAGGATGATATCAACAAAGATATTATTGCATCCAGCGCAATTATCACTGCAGGCAAGACCCCGGAAGATATTATCACCGAGCTGATTCACTCGCTGGATTGCTGTGATTGCCGTTGCTTTTTCTCTCTAGGGGCTTCTTTTTTCACCTTCCAAAATCTGCACCTGCCCTTTTCCGAACGTAAAGCTATCCTCAAAGTGCTCCCCTTTGAGCTTGAAGACAACAGTGCCAGCCCAATCGACACCATGCTCATTGATATTCTTATTAATGAAGATGGCGACAACGAGTCTGAAATCCTTGTTGCCATGCTGGAAAAAGAGACAATAAGGGAATATCATTCTACTCTCAAGCAGCAAGGTTTAGTTCCAGAAGTTATC